>Ga0208616_1000201_pt1 | contig 19797 bp, 19 predicted proteins | sample CryBogCBE16Oct07_FD_184575 | JGI IMG/M metagenome (GOLD analysis project Ga0208616, IMG submission 184575) | Freshwater microbial communities from Crystal Bog, Wisconsin, USA - CBE16Oct07 (SPAdes) (version 2) | ecosystem: Environmental > Aquatic > Freshwater > Lake | place: Crystal Bog... | reverse complement strand
CCTGCAACTGCACCAACAAAACCAAGAACTAAACCAACAACAAAACCAGGTCAAAAACCAAAAAAAGATAGTCCATATTTACCAAAACCAGGACCAAATCATAAACCAAAAGCGTTAGCAGAAAAAAAAAATAAATAAAAATGAAGTTTTCTAAGAAAAAATTACTATCTTTAATCCAAGAAAACATTAATGAAATGGCAATGGATTATGATACTCCCGATAGACCACATGGAGATGTGACGAGTAAATTGGCGAGCGGTGAAACACCTCTAAAAAAATTACCTTTACCTTCAACAGGGGAGGAACCAAACAAAAATTTCCAAGAACTTTTAGCTTCTGAGAGATATAGACAAGTGGTTCAAAAAATGAGACATTACACAGGTGATAATACACCTATGAATGCCGATACTAATATTAGCCCATTGGTTCAAACTATGATGAGAGCTCACAACAATATTGTTGCTGCAGAAAGAAATCATAGAGAACAATTAGAACAATTAGCAATTGAATTGGTTACAAAAGAAATGGGTATACCTGAAGGTTCTTTCCAATTTGATGTGAAAATTGTTGGTATGGGTGAAATTAATACCGATGATTTCAATAGAGAACAACCAGAACAAGGTCAACCAGAAATGGAGGCACCTGAACTTGAAATTGAATTGTATAATGATTTAGAACAATTAAATTTAGAAAGAGCTAAGAGAAGATTTATAAATGCTATGATGCAAGGTGCTTCTAAAAAAGGACACTACATGTATCATTTAGTTCCTGATAGAATTAGAGAAATTACAGGTTCTGAAACTCTATTAAACGATTATGGTTTACTTATGTCAATTAACGATAGTTTATATTGGCAATTGAGTGACCAAATGATGGCAGGAATGATGGGTGGTGGTGGAGTTGGTGGTAAAGAAGAAACTGACAGAAACACAAATCCTCCAACAATTAGAGTAAGAGCATTAAACTTCCCAATTTGTGTTCACGAAATTATCAAAGGTATTTTGGAAGTATTTTCATACCATGGTGACCCTGAAGATGAGGAATTGGCACAACGTGTTCATGAAAAAGAAGATACAATTGAAAAAGAAGTGTGGGACTTAAGATTAGGACCGGCTATTTGGGATAGAGTTCGTTCACAATTCCCTGAAGATATTATAACCGATGAAAACAAAGTAGAATTACAAAATTACTTATTTGTTGAAATTATTAAATTACCGGCTAAGAATTTCTTAGTATTCATGAAAGAAGTTGTTTCACAATCTCAAAATGGTAAAAGATTATTAGATGAATTAATGGATAATATCTATAAAACATTTAATGATGAAGAAATTGAAGATGATATTTTCATGGACGATTTGAATAATCTTACCGATAATGAAGATGATGATAATTTAAAAGGATTTTTAAATAATATGGGTATTGATTTACCGAATAATTTCGGTGACGAAGAAGACGAAGATGATGACGATGGTGGTGAACCAGTCTACAGATAATACAAAGGGAGTTTTTAACTCCCTTTTTTTGTATTTATATATATGAATTCAAGAATAGAACAGTTGAAAGAATTGGCTAAGATTATGAAAGATACTCCTTATGCCTTAAGAACATATCTTCAAACATTTGATAATACACAGAAGAAATATGTTCCGATGGATTTGTTTGAGGACCAAATTCAACTTATTGAAGATTACGAAAAGTATAACGAAAATATTACAAGAAAATATCGTCAGGCGGGGGTTACAACAGTAACTGCTGCATGGTTGTCAAAAAAATTACAACTTGCTAAACCTGAAAATCCTGAGAGAGTTTTACTTATTGCAAACAAACGTGACACTGCGGTGGAAATGGCAAACAAAGTTAGACATTTCTTAGAACAATGGCCCGATTGGATTAATGTGGGATTTTCACCTGATAAAAACTCGGAAAGTAGATTTAGATTAAATAATGGTTGTGAGGTAAAGGCGGTTGCAACATCTCCCGATGCGTTACGTGGTTATACACCTACCATACTTGTATTTGACGAGGCAGCTTATATTGAAGCAGGTGAGGATTTTTGGGCGGCATCTATGGCGTCGTTATCTACGGGTGGTAAAATTATTCTTATTTCCACTCCAAATGGTTATGACCCTATCTATTACGGTGTTTATGACCAAGCAATTCGTAAAATGAATGATTTCCATATAACTGACTTAAGATGGTTCAAAGACCCTCGTTATACCAAAGATTTGTGTTGGGTAAAGTGTCAAGATATTGTTCATTACATGTTAAACAGAGAACAATATAATGATGATGAGGTGGTTAGATATGATTTAGACCTTAAAGATTATAATCAACATTTAGATGATGGTTATAAACCATTTTCATCTTGGTTTGAAAAAATGTCTAAGAAATTCTTATACGATAGACGTAAAATTTCTCAGGAGTTGGAGTGTGATTTCTTAGGTTCGGGTGATGGTGTAATTCCTGGTGATATACAAGAAAACATTGCAAAAAACTTAGTACGTGTTCCTAAAGAAAAATATATGCAAGGTACGTTTTGGCAATGGAAAGAACCTGAACAAGGACATCGTTATATTATGGGTGTGGATGTTAGTAGAGGAGATAGTGAAGACTTTTCATCAATTAATATTGTCGACTTTGATGAAAGAGAACAAGTTGTAGAATATATTGGTAAAATTCCTCCCGATGATTTAGCTGCCATTGCTTACAAATGGGGTATACTTTACGATGCGTTTATTGTTATAGATATTACAGGAGGTATGGGAGTTGCAACATCAAGAAAATTACAAGAATTAAATTATAAAAATTTATATATTGATGGAGTTAATACCAAAAATATTTGGGAGTACAATGCCAAAGCAATGGAGAAAATACCAGGTATTAACTTTAACAACAAAAGAACTCAAATTGTTGCCGCATTTGAGGAACAATTAAGAAAAGGTTTTCAAGTAAAATCCACAAGATTATTAAATGAATTAAACACGTTTGTTTACATTAATGGTAGACCAGACCACATGAAAGGTGCACATGATGACTCTATTATGAGTATGTCTATGGCTTTATATGCTGGTGATATATGTTTCAATCAATTACAAAGAAATGAAAGTAAGAACAAGGCAATGATTGAATCATGGGCATTATCTGAAAGAACGTATGAACCTGAAAAGACATTATATTCGTATGGTACTTCATTTGACCAAATAGGTGCAATGGGTATTGATACTAATACATTATTTCATAGAGATAACCCTACTAATGCTCCAAGAGATGCTTATAGAGAATATAGTTGGTTATTTCCAAGGGGTAAATAACCTTTGATTTACTAAAAAAATAGTTTATATTATAAAGAAAAGTATTTATATACATGGCACAAAATCCAAACAATCTCACTAATCCAACAGTTTTTCAGAAATTAACAAGAATGTTCGGTTTCCCAGGTCAAGTAAAACAGACTAAGGCACCTTCATTTAATTTCAGTAAAGACGAATTATTAAAAACGGATAGTAGAGAAGATTACGAAAGAGCAAAGTTACAAGCACAACAGAGTCAATTCATTTCTGATAAATGGGCTAAATTAGACCAATCAATTTATAACCAATCAGTTTATTATGAGCCAACAAGATTGGCGGCATATTACGATTATGAATCAATGGAATTTACTCCTGAGATTTCTGCAGCATTAGACATATATGCGGAAGAATCAACAACTATGTCTGAAAAAGGTGAAATATTAACCATTTATTCTGAATCAGATAGAATTGTAAAAATATTAACAGAATTATTCCATCATAAATTAGATATTAACACAAACTTACAAATGTGGGCTCGTGGTCTATGTAAGTACGGTGATGATTTTGTTTATTTAAAATTAGACCCTGAAAAAGGTATTATTGGTTGTCAACAATTACCAAATATAGAAATTGAAAGAATAGAAGGAGCATCAACTAAAAGTGTAAATCAAAGAGACACTAAAATACCCACTCGTGAATTAAGATTTCAATGGAAAAATAAAGATTTGGAATTCCAAGCATGGGAAGTTGCTCACTTTAGATTATTAGGTGATGATAGAAAGTTACCATATGGTACATCTATGTTAGATAAGATTAGAAGAATTTGGAAACAACTTTTACTTGCAGAAGATGCTATGTTAATTTATAGAACTTCAAGAGCACCTGAAAGACGTGTATTTAAAATATTTGTAGGTAATATGGACGATAAAGATATTGAACCATATGTACAAAAAGTTGCAAACAAATTTAAAAGACAACCTATATCTGACCCTGCAAATGGTCAAGTGGATATGAGATATAATCAAATGGCAGTAGACCAAGATTATTTCGTTCCTGTTCGTGACCCAGGTCAAACAATGCCAATTGAAACATTACCAGGTGCACAAAACTTAGGTGAGATTTCCGATATTGAATATATCCAAAAGAAAATGTTGGCAGCACTTCGTATTCCTAAAGCTTTCTTAGGATTTGAAGAAGTTGTTGGTGATGGTAAAAATCTTGCCTTAATGGATATTCGTTTTGCAAGAACAATTAACAAAATACAAAAATCTTTAATACAAGAATTAAATAAAGTTGCCTTGATTCATTTATACCTTTTAGGTATGGAAGATGAATTAAATAACTTTACATTATCTTTGACAAATCCATCATCTCAATCTGATTTATTAAAGATTGAAATGTGGAAAGAAAAGATTACACTTTATAAAGACGCAACATCTGACCAATCTCAAGTTGGTATTCTTCCAGTATCACATACATGGGCTAAAAAGAATATTCTTGGATTTAGTGATAGTGAAGTGTTACTTGACTTACAACAACAACGTCTTGAAAGAGGTATTGGTGCCGAGTTAACCGCAACACCTAATATTATTAAACGTTCAGGTGTGTTTGATGAAGTGGATTCTAAGTATGGTATTCCTGAAGAAGAAAGAGAAAAACTTGAAGCATCGGGAGCACTTAACGCTAATCCTGAAGGAGGAGGAATGGGTGGATTAGGAGGTGGAGGTTCAGTTCCGCCACCACCACCGGCTGGAGGTGAAGCAGGTGGAGAAGGTCCGTTAAGTGAATCTGTAAAGAAGAAAAAGAACTTATCAGAAATACTTGATGAAGACCCTATTGATTTTAGTAATTTAATTGATATGAAAAAGGCTCAAGATAGTATTTATGAGATGGAACAAAAATTAAAAGATATTTTAAACGATTAAGAAAAATGAAAAAATTCGGTGTTATTAAAACTAAATTATTAAATAAATTAACTGAGTCTTACGCTAATGAAAATAAGACTGAGATTAAAAATATTTTAACAACAATAAAAGAAAATAAAGACTTTAAAGAAATGTATTTGTTTTACGAAGAAATTGAAAACAAGTATATTGAAGATAAAGAAACGGCAAAATTATATGTTGAGGGTTTAAGTACATATTTTGGTAAACCAATAGGAAATTATGAAAAATTTAATATGTTTTGTGAATCTTTATCAAACGTATTAAATGATGTTGAAATTCAACCCAATGAATTATACGAGTCTTTAGATATGTTATCTGAAAAAAATTCATTGTCAAACATAGAGAAAAAAGTGATTGCTAAACAAAAATTAGTTGAACATTTAACTAATAAAAAAGAAATTACAGAATCAAAAGAAAAAACGTTAGTTTCTAACGAAACATTATTAAACGCAGTTTTAGCAAACAATTTTAATGTATTATATACAAACACATTATCAGAATCACAAAAAGAAGAATTAAAAAATATTTTATCAATTCCTTATGATGAGTTAATTATTAAAAGTAATGAATTAGCCGAATCGGTTATAAATCAAGTATCAATACTTATAAGTGAAACAAATGAAACGGATTTATCTACCAAATTAAAAACAGTAAAAGATGAGGTAACTCAAATGTATCCGTCACGATACAACTACTACAGATTAAATGAATTAAAAAATGGACTTAACTAAGTCCATTTCTTTTTTGTTGTACATAGATAGCTTTTAACTTTTCTGTACGTTTTTTAACAGAAGGTTTTGTAAACTCCTGTCTTTCTCTTAACTTTTGAATTTGTTTTGTTTTTTGAACTTTATTTTTATAAGTTCTCAAAGCACTTTCAATTGTTTTTTCTTTAGATAAATCAACTATAATCATATATAAATAAATATATTACAAATATACCAAATTATTTTTGGAATTATGATTTTTTTTCTTTATTTTTTATAAAACACCATAAAATAAAAATAATATGAAAAATTAATGAAAATTGGTAAGTATATTCCATTAGGGACGTACAATGATGTAAAAATCGGTTATGGTACCGTAGATTTTAAAAATCTTAAAACCATTTATTTAAAATTAAATTCATGGGTTCAACCTGAAAATGAAACCGAAGATTTTAATTCTACAATTTATAAATCGAGAAGAAAAATAAAAGAAATAGTCTACAATTTAAATTCTCCTTATTTTAAACAACAATGTATTGTTGATTTAGATATAAGAACTAAAGGAATCAAATTAGAAAAACGTTCTTTTATGAATTTAGAAATTACTCTATATGTAGATAAACAGTTCGATGTAAAATCAAAAGAAATAAAAACGATTCTAAAAGATTTATTCGAAATAACAATTGAAAATGGTTTATCTGACAAAAAACTATTCAATTTTTACAAAAGCAAGAAATAACTTATATATTGATGTATTTATAGTAATAAAAACTATAAATGAAGGTATTAGGACAAGGAGAGACTTATATATATTGTTTAATACACAATAATGAAGTCAAATACATTGGTAAATCTGACAATCCTAATCAAAGATTTAAAGAACATTTAAGAAAATCTAAATACAACAAAACATATAAGGATAATTGGTTAACTAAATTAATTAAATCCTCTCAAATTCCCGAATTATTAATATTGGATATAGTTCCATTCGTTAATTTTGGTTTTTGGGAGGATTTTTATATTGATTTATTTAAATCATTTGGGTTTAAATTAACAAACACAACACCAGGCGGTAGAGGAGGTAATTTTGGGGATGTTGTAAATAAAAAAATATCTGAAAAATTAAAAGGTAGAATCATTAACGATGAATGGAGAAATAATATAAAAAAGGGTAGTATTGGTAGAAAACATACTAAAGAAACATTAGAAAATTTTTCTAAACAAAGATTAGGTGAAGGTAATTCTATGTATGGTGTAGAAAGAAAAAGAACATGGGATGAAAATAAGAGAAAAAAAATTATACAATTAGATTTATTTAATAATCAATTACATGAATGGGATTCAATACAAGATGCTGTAGTTGGTACCTGTACTAATAGAACGTCAATTAATTATGTCTTAAAAGGTAAAAGAAATCAAGCAGGTGGATATAAATGGACTTATTCTAATATTTATTAAAATATGGAAAAGGATTATACATTTAAAGATGGTAGAAAATTATTAATAGAATATGATGCAGGACACGTATCTCCAGAAGAAAACAAACAAATCATTGCGGAAATGAAGGATATGGACTTTTCGAAAGACCTTATCCTTTATGCTGTTTTACAAAAATATGATACTCCAAATAAGAACGGAAGGATTTATCCTGAAGCAATTCTTAAAAGGGAAAATGAAAAGTATCAAACAATTATCAGGAAGGGTTCTGCGTTAAATGAATTAAACCACCCTTCATCATCACTTATCGATTTAGACAGAGTATCACACAGTATCCTTGAGACTTGGTGGGACGGTAAAATGTTAATGGGTAAAATTAAATTATTCACGTCACCGGGTTGGAAAAAAATGGGTATTGTATCAACTAAAGGAGACCAAGCGGCAATGTTATTAATGAACGGAGCAACACTTGGTATTTCTTCACGTGGTGTTGGTTCTCTTAAACAAGTTAAGGGAGAAAACATCGTACAAGAAGATTTTGAGTTAGTATGTTTTGACTTAGTATCTTCTCCATCTACACCGGGGGCATATGTATTCAGTGACCCCTCAGAAAGAGATCAGTATCAAGAATCTATTGAGCCAGAAAAACCAGTAATTAATGATAGAATGAAATCATTGATGGGGAAACTGGATAATTTTTTATCTAAATAATCAATTAAATACCGATTATAATATTAAAATGAAAACTTTTTTCATTTTAGATACTATTTATAGAATACAAAAACAAAATTTTCCAAATGAGCGAAAAATCAATTTTAGAACAAGCGTTACTTCAAGTACAAACTCTTGAAGAAGCAGTTAAGCACAATGCAAAAGGTATACTTGCTTCAACTATGAAACAAGAACTAAGCGACTTGCTTAAAGAATCATTAGAAGATGAGGATGACGTAACTTCTGACGAAGAAGGTACAAATCCTGAAGAAGAGGGAACAGACGATATGTCAGACGAAGAAGGAACAACAGCCGATGATGAAGAAGCTGATGAAACTTCTGACGATGAAAATGTAGATGACCTTGATAACGACGAGACAAGTGACGACGAATCTATGGATTCTGAAGATGATGAAACTGAACCATCTTTTGGTGGTATGGATCATGAAGATTCAGAAGAAGGTAGTGAAGACGACGACGTTATGGATATGACAGGTGCTTCAGATGATGAAGTTCTTAAAGTATTCAAGGCTATGAAACCAGAAGATGGTATCGTAGTTAAAAAAGACGGTAACAAGCTTGAAGTTAATGACGGAGACGATGAGTACATCATCAAATTAGATGACGACGGTGATGATACCGAAGTTGATGAGGATTATGCAACGGAAGAAGAAATGCCAATGGACGAACCAATGGATGAAAATCTTTATGAAATTGCTTTAGATGAAGACGAAGACGCTCCATATGAAAAAGAAGTAAAAGCTGGTATTCATGAAGCTAAAGGTGGTGACCCTTACACTAAAAAGGCAAAGGTTAAAACTGAAGTTCACGAAGCTGGTGGAGATCCTTACACTAAGAAAGCGAAAGTTAAGACTGACGTTCACGAAGAAGGAGGAGACCCTTATACTAAGAAAGCTAAAGTTAGCAAAGATGTACATGAAGAAGAAGATGTGGAAGAAGGTGAAAATTCTCCTTTTGACAAAAAAGCTACTAAAAAAGTACAAGCTGACGAAGCTGCAAGAACAAAATCTAACCCACACGGTGATAAAAATGAACAACATAGAACTGGTTTAAAATCTAAAAAGATGTATAAAGCGGGTTCTGGTTCTATCAACGAAGAAGTTGAAACTTTGAAAAAACAAAATGCTGAATATAAAAAGGCATTAGTATTATTCAAAGATAAACTTAATGAAGTTGCTGTATTCAACGCAAACTTAGCTTATGCTACACGTTTGTTTACTGAACATTCAACTACAAAACAAGAGAAATTGAATATCTTAAAACGATTTGATACAGTTTCTACGTTAAATGAGTCTAAGGGCTTATATAACACAATTGCTTCTGAATTAGGTAATAAAACAACAGTAACCGAATCAGTAGCAGAAAAAATCGTAAACACTCCATCAAGTTCTTCAACAGAGGTATTATCTGAGTCTAAAGCTTATGAAAATCCTCAATTCGCAAGAATGAAAGACTTAATGAAGAAAATAAAATAAACAAATAAAAAACAAAATACAATTTTAAAATGGGAGCATTATTAGAATCAGGTATGGTTGGTAACATCGGTTTAAAACACTTGAGAGTTATCAAAGAAGATACCATCAAAAAATGGAACGAATTAGGCTTTTTAGAAGGCTTAGAAGGTCACCAAAAAGATAACATCGCGCAATTATATGAAAACCAAGCATCATATTTAATCAATGAAGCAGCTGTAGCTGATTCATCTGGTTCTTTTGAGACTGTGGTATTCCCTATCATCCGTCGTGTGTTCTCTAAATTATTAGCTAACGACATCGTGTCTGTACAAGCTATGAACTTACCAATCGGTAAATTATTCTATTTCATTCCTAAAATTCAGGAAAGAAATAACGGGGCTCACTACCATCCTTATGGTTTCCCTGATACATCAACTGATCCAGAAACTGGATATACTGGTAACAACCTTTATGACAGATTCTACGAAAATGACAACGGAGATGGTAATGATCCTAACACAGGATTATTTGACTACTCTAAAGGTCAATATTCAGCAGTTACTTTAAGTGGTGCTTCAGTGGTAACTTTCTCTAACGGTGTTACTACAGATGTTGCAATGTCTGGTTTCACAGGTACATCTCAAGAAAGTGTAATCGTTAAGTTTACAGGTTTCACTAAAGATGGTGAAGGTAAATTAATCGGACCAAACGGTAACGCAATGGACACAGAAGAGTTTTTAGCTTCAGCAGTTATTAACTACAATGGTGTTTCTCGTAACTTTAACATCGTAACTCAAAAGTACGGTAAAGGTATCGTTGAGTACGGTTCTAAACAAACAACAGCTAACTACCCTTCAGGTAGATATTATCAAGATACAGTGGATCAAGAAGGTACAATGTACATTTCTGTAGATTTACAATCTTATTCAGCAACTTCAGGTTTTGCTAACTTAACTATCCCTGGTTCTTTCACTCCAGCGGCAGTTACTTTAGGATACCGTGTGTATGACACTTTAGAATTTGAAGATCAAATCGGTGAGGTTTCTTTTGATTTACAATCAGTAACAGTTTCTGTAACTGAAAGAAAATTAAGAGCTACATGGTCTCCTGAATTGGCTCAAGACGTTAGTGCATTCCACAACATTGATGCTGAAGCTGAATTAACAGCATTATTATCTGAGCAAATCGCAGCAGAAGTTGACCGTGAAATCTTACGTGACTTACGTAAAGGTGCAGCATGGACAGCTAAATGGGATTACAACGGATGGAAATACGGTGGAGCTTCAGGTGCAACTTTACAAGGTTACACTCAGAAAGACTGGAACCAAACTTTGGTTACAAAAATCAACCAAATTTCTGCTCAAATCCATAAAACAACGTTAAGAGGTGGTGCTAACTGGGTTGTTGTTTCTTCTGAATTATCAGCAGTATTCGATGACTTAGAATATTTCCACGTATCTAACGCTCAACCTGAGCAAGATCAATACAACATGGGTATTGAGAAAATCGGTACATTAGGTGGTCGTTACCAAGTGTTCCGTGATCCTTACTTCCCAGCTAACAAATTGTTGATTGGTCATAAAGGTAAATCATTATTGGACGCTGGTTACATCTACGCTCCATATGTACCTTTACAATTAACTCCAACAATGTACAATCCTTTCACAATGACTCCTATCAAAGGTATCATGACTCGTTACGCGAAGAAAATGGTTAACAACCGTTACTTTGGTGTAATCACAGCGAAAGGTATCCAAACATTTAACTTGGATGTTTTAAGATAATCTATAGGATTCATCATAAAAAAACCCTCGAGAAATCGGGGGTTTTTTATTTGTATAAACTTTTGTATATTTGTATTATGGACTACGATAAACTTAGATTAGATGTTTTAACCAAACTCATAGATGAGAGGGGAATTACATGTAAAAATAAGAAGGATGAAATGATTAAATACCTCAAAATGGATGATGAGGGGAAATATGTACGTGAGACCACCTATGAAAAGTACCAAGGTCGTTTTTTAGTGGGTATAGACCTTAAAAATACGTCTCATTTATTACAAATGGGTAAGTTAGTGGAAAAGAAAGAAGCGTCCCTTAAAGGTCTGTATGCTTCAGATAGGGTATATTATATTGCCAGTCAAAAATTGATTTAATTACCAAGTTCTACAAGCCCAATAACGAGGTTTCCAACGTGGACCTGGATTGTCACACTTCATACGTGCTCTGAATGATTTTCTTCTCTCAGGGTTATTTTTCTTAATAACCATTCTTTTACCATGAGCAGATTTACCACCAAAACCAAAGTTTACTTTAACAACTTTACCTTTATCGTTTTTAACATAAACTTTAAATTTCTTCACATCACCTTGCATGATTTTACCAAGTTTAACCTTTTTACCTTTGTGTTCTGCCTCATTTAATATATCGTTAGCAATAAAGTCAGTACTTTCAACTGAACCAGTCTCATCTTGATATTCAAATAATCTATCAAATTGTTCTTCAGATACTTCCATTACCTTTATTTTTTCCAATATTAAATCAGTTAATTTAATAACCTGATGTTCGTTAATTGGAACACAGTTAGGTACTTTTTTACCATTTTTCATTTTGGTACCATAAGCTTTATAACCTTTCCAACAAGGATTTTTCATTTTTTTCATTTTATCCTCAGAAATGTTCTTAACAACATTATTTAGTTGTTCTTCAGTTAATTTAATAATTTGTGCCATAATATATAAATATTTTTATTTTTCAGAAACAATCTCAAAACTTATTGATTCTTTGTAATGTATTTCTTCTGTGTGTGTTTTACCCTTAATTTCCATGTAGTATTGTCTCGGAATAAAGTATGATGTATCTAAATGGAATGAATTTTCATTTGTTTTATCTATTAACGTCCAATCATGAACATCTACTTGTGTTCTTCCCTCAAATATATAAATTCTATAATATACTTCATCAAATAATACAGTTTTAGGTACGTCAATAGACCTAAATGAAACTACGATTTTTCTAATTTCACCTTGTTTAATTTTTTCTAATTGTTTAATACCAAAAAATTGAACTGAATATCTTTGTAAATCGGTTGGGTTTTCACCAATTGTAAATTCTGTTGTATATGGTTTAGGTATGAATTTTTGAGTTACATCTGAAACTGATATTCCATTTAAGTTTAATGATTTCCACTTATCATAGAAAAATCTTTTACCATCACATGTGACACCATCAATACCAAAAGTAACTTTATAGATACCTTTTTTAACTAAAGTTGTGGTTAAATTACTAAGCCCCGCAATTACATTACCAACAGAATCGGTAATATCCACAACAGGTGTATTATCTAAATTGAAATAATTTGTTCCTTTTGTAACGTATAGATATAGATTTTGTTCTATTTTTTCAGTGAAACTTTGTCTATCATCACTTATTACATCATTGAAATAAGATTCTACATATGGTTCAAAAAAAGTTTGTGTGTATTTTGTAAAGAATGCAACACTTTGGTCTGATGCTGGTGTTAAATCTTGATATAACAAAGCAAATGCAATACCTAACCCGTAATCGGTTGTACCTGATAAAACACCATTTACATAATCGGTAATATCAAAATCAATATCTTCATTACCATTATCCATGTGAATTTCTGAACCTGAATGACCTGTAATAATAATTGGTGTCGTATCATAAACACCTGAATTGGTCCATTGATTTAATGTTGTTCTATAATACCAATTTGAGGCTCTTTCATCATAAGTTAAATTACCTGTAGAAAAATCATATTGGGGATTTTTATAATCAAATCCCAACCCCTCATCCCAAAATTCAGGTATTTTAAAAACAATTAAATCAAATGAATTTGTTCTAAAACCACCATTTGGAGCGTCATCACCTCTAAGACTTTCGTCACCAAAAATGGTATTAGTTAAATGTAATGTATGTCTTGTATTTGAATCAACAACTAAATCTCCATTATTCACTTTATCTTTTAAAGTCGTAAAATCAACTTTAAACAAAAATTTGGAAAAAGTTGAACCATATACCAATTCGGTATTTGGATTTTTTGCTGTATTAACTGAAGAATCCTTTAATATTGTATTGTTCTTTTCAAAATATGAACGGAAATATGACATCTTTTTATTTAATAAATATCAATTAGTTCATTCTAATTGACTTATTTAACATGTCATTTTCTAAATTTGAAATTTTAGTCATTAAATCAATATAATTAGGGTCGGCCTGAATTAATGGACTTTCTATTAAATGTACGTGACTGGCAAATAAATTGGCCATAGTATAAAGAATTTCTAATAAAATTTCACCTCTAACTAAAGCGTAACTATTAGGTTCAATATCGTCTAAATAATTTTCTTGTGATAAATCGTAATTTCCTAATTTTTTAAAATCTATTGGTTTTTTATCACCATATTTAGGTGCCGGTTCATTCGTTGATAAAAAATACAATTTATCAGTTTTTATTGCACCAAAAGATTGTTCTTCACCATCTGCACCATTTTTAAGATAGGTTGTTTGTTGTTTTATATGTTTTACAGGAACGTTATATGATTGAGAAGAAAATACAAGCCCACTTTGAGTAATTCCACTTGCAGGTGAAACACCATTAAAAATGGTTTGTCTATTTAAAATTTGTTCATCTGTTAAAGTTCTTGTTACAGATTCTTTAGTTGGTCTAAAATAAAATGGATGTAAATCTAAGTTTGAATTAGGTAATGTACTTAATTGATTACCATATTTTTCACTTAAAGATTTTAAGTTCAAATCAGAATGTATTGTTTTAATAACGTCTCTAATTGTTATAGATATACCATTAAAATCGGGAACCGTAACTGAAAACGTAGGACTTAAATCATTATTTACATTACATAAAATTGTTTGTCCACTCAAAATATCGACATTATCTAAATTTGTATTACTTGTTTTATATAAATCTTCACCATAATGATGTTTTGTTACATTATCAATTGGTTTAATAGTATAAACATAAAAATCAATAGTAGATCCACTTCCACCGAAATCTGCAATGTTATATTCAATAAAAGATGTAAGAGGTTTAGAATCTACAGAATCAACAATTACTTCTTCAGTAACTTTTGTTAATTTTTTATCAAACTTTTTTAAAAATAATTGAGAACTTTTTTCTGCTAAAATTGGTTCTGTGGTTAATTTTTCTTTTTCTTTTTGTGTTGCTCCTTGTTTAGATTTTAATTTACCACCTCTCATTATAAGACCATTCTCAGTAAAAATTACATCAGAACCATATTTTCCATATATACCATAATCAGTATGTCTCGCAAAGGCACCATCATTAGTTTTCAATTCATCTTTATCAGCTTTAGCAATATCAGGACTATGTTTTGCAGCAATACCATATGTAGTATTTTCAACTTGAGCCGAATGTGTTTGAGAATTATAGTCATGCATAGTCGTAAATGGACCAGCGATGTATTCAACATTGTCAAAATCTTTATCGGTGTTATATTCAATTACTTTTACCGTTTGACCAATCTCAGGTATAAAGTTAATATTTGTTGGTAAAAATGGACTTGCTGTGAATAAATCTTTATCGTCCCAAGCACTATAATCTACGGCCTTTTCTTGTTCACCAGTATAGGAACTATATCTTACACAACGAATTCTACCCATATGTTTTGGGTCTAAGTTATCTACACATATAGCAATATCAATTAGTTTCATTTTTTAATTCTTTTTTGTATTTCTGAATTTACATCATTATATAATTTTTCAATACTTTCTAAATGTCTTGTTAAATCAATAATTAATGTTTTTGTTTTTTCAAATTCATTATATAATTCTTCAGATGCCATAGATAAATCTTTATTAGATTTATTTTTAACATCCGTGGCAATTTCAATAATTCTATTCTTTTCCATATTAATGTGATATACCATATGAAGGACCTGATAAAGGATTTAAACCAAATACAGAAACTTTTGCATTTGTATCATGTTCTTTAGTATGTCCATCTATTATTCCTTTTACCATTCCACCAATTTGACTTGGAACTCCAAATTTATCACCGGTATCTATACCCGCACTTTTTATAGCTTCCATAGCATTCATATGTGCTCTATCTGCACTAAACCCATCTCTACTTGCTGCCGCTAATAATAAAGGTGAAGGTATTGGTATACTTACCCCACCCAATAACGCTAATTGTATTGCTTTACCTATTGAACTAAATAAAGTATTACAATTGTCCACATCTCCTAAATTTTGTAAAACTTTATTTAAAATTGCAATTAAAGAACCAATAATTAACACATATTTTTTGTATTTGTTTTTTACGATTGTTGCGGCTAACAATGCTAAAAATTCACCCAAATCTTTTTTAATTCTATTCCAAGCCTCAGATAAAAATTTCCACATAAGTTTGTCTAAAATTAATTTAAATAACTTACTCATTTTACTCATTAAAACTTTAACTTCAGTTACTGCATTTCCACCAAGAGATACTAATTGTTTATAAATTACTACAATTGGTAAAAAATATTTTGGTGACAAAACAGTTCCCATTAATGCTTTGGGTAATTGTAAAATATATGAATTTAATAATGATATGTGAAAATTATCTACAGGTATTGTATCATTTGTTTGACTATGTGCATCTGCAGCAACATTATATAATGTTTTAGAAACATTATCATTTATATTTTTATTTTTAAAATATACAAAGTCTTCAAAATGAGTTGGGTTAATTGGTATTTTAAAATCATTACAATCGGTAAATTTTAATACACCTTCTAATCTATTTGATTCATCATCTAAGTCAATTCCTTCTATATCATTGAAATCAAAATAAAATTCAGGTTCCTCATCATTTTCATTAAATTGTTGATTTGGATTTTGTTTTAAACCGGTACTTGGATTGCCGCAATTTGCACAAAGTTTAGATAATAATCTATTTAAATCATTTAATCCCACATTAAATAAAGGTGGTTCAGAACCATCTCCTTTAATTGTCATTAACACAGCTTTATTTATAACAGAATTGTAATCAACAAAATGAATATTACTATAATAATCACTTATAAAATCTTTAACTTGTGGTGTATTTGATAATCCTGAAACTGTATATTGTTGATTATTTGAATCCCAATTTAAATTAAAAAGAGTTTTACCGTCTTTTGTTTTCACACTTTGACTTGAACTAAACCCACTATATAAAATACTATTCATTTTAATAGTATCAGGATTTATCAAAGGGTCTTCATATAAAATTTGACCTGTGTTAGAAGTTGGGTCAACGGTTAATATATTTAAAAAATCAAATTCATTAGGGGCAACAACTACAGTGTCCCCAGTAAAAGATTTATTAGTTCCACATATACCATCACCGGCAAATAAAACCTGAGAAACTGAATCTATAACAATAGTTTTGGAACTTTTTACTGTTGCTTTAATGGATTCTTCAGTAATTTGTCTTAATCTTTGTTTAGAAAATGCTTTGTTTTTAACATCGATATTTGTTTTTTTGGCAACACCTAAAAATCCTTCTACCGTATCGATTAATTCAGAAAACACATCGTTATGTGTTTCTTTTTTTGTTGTTTTTTTTGGAATAAAACTATCAAAAGTTTTAGCTCCAAATGGACTAAATGAAGGAAGTCCTGAAACTAATTTATCTTTTTGAGAATCGACAAAATTTTGGGACGTGTCGTTAATATTTTTAACGGCATCAATTTGAGATTTAATATCTTTTTTAAGTTCATTTAATGTTGACATTATAATTGATACTTATCTTTTTTACCACTATCAGTATCATTAACCAATCTATCTAAGATTTCTCTATCTTCGTCAGATAAGGTTAATTTACCCATAGGTCCTCCACCTGTACTACCACCTGTGGTCTGTTTAAGTAAAACACTTTGTAATTTTACCAATGAAATTTTCTTTTCAGTGCAGTCGTTTAAGATTTTTTGTTGTTCTTTAATAACAGGACCAATTGTACTCATATCCTCAGCGTCTTTCATAAATGTCATCATTTTCCTTAAAATTGTTGATGCAGTATTTCTATTTTCTACAACATCGTTGTAGATTTCTTGCATCAATGCTAAGGCTGAATCGACATCTAAAGTAATATTGTTTCTTTGTGTTCTCATAACAATAAATAGATTTATTCTAAAAATCCTGTCAAAATTCCATTATAAAGGTTTTTAAAACGTTTTAATGAAACTCTAATTTCTTTGGTAGATAAAGATGTCATCTCCCTTAAAGAAAGTAAAATAAGATTTTTATTAAATTTATTACCATCACCTACTTGAAAAATTTTATCTACATTAGTGAATATTTCTAATAATGCATAACCTAATTTTTGTTCATTTTCAGATAAAGTTTCTCTTTCAATAAACTCTTCTAAAGTAATTGTAAGTTTTATAATTACATCTCTATAATCAATAATATGTTCATCTATAACATATGATAATTGTGGATTATCCTCAAAATCGGACGATATATCATCATAAGAAACTTGTCTATTTTGTTCTTTAGTATCTTTCTGTATTGTACCCATAAGGTAGTTTTTACAGATAGTACCAAAGTACGAATATGCTTTAGTATTCTTTGTATGGTCGAATTTACTGATTTTAGTTATAAGAAAAGACATAGTATCTGTATGGATTTCCTCAAATTCCATGTCTTTTCTATAAAGTTTATAACGGCGAATAATCGATTCAACCATTATGATTAGGGGTTCTCTTAAATATTCGTTGAATATCTTGTTACGTTCATCCTCGGATTCAGATTCTAAATATCGTACTACCGCTTGTTCTTGATCCTCCCCAAAATAAATTTTTTGGGTTCGTTTTCTCGGCATTAAGCTTCGGTATAAGTTATATCTCGTTTATTTTTAAAGAAGAATTCTTTTTTGGCCGTATCTAACCAAAACTTAACTTCTTTTTCTGAAAGGAGAGATTTTTCATCGTTTTTATAATTCCAAAATAAAGAATTTTCTCTGAAATTAACGTGTTGATATCCTACACGAGGAACTGTCATAATTCTTACACCATTATGAGTCATTCTTAAAAAGAATTCATATGTAAATGTAAGTTTGATATTATCTTTAAAACTACCATTTTCTTTAATAACTTCAGTTTTAAATAAACCTCCACTTGTTTGATAGTTTTGGAATTCTAATAATACTTCATTATCAATATAACCTTGCATATCTGTGAAACCATATGCCCATGCCGATTCGTTTGTAAAACTTGTAAACTTACCATCTGTATTAACATCTTTTACAATTGGTAAAAAGATACTTACATCTGGATAAATTTTTACATATTCATTAATAGACTTTAACCATATTGGTTTATAAACATCATCAATTTCTAAAATACTAAACCATTCAGTATCACAATTATCAATACCTCTATTTAATTGACTACAAAAACTTGTATCACCTGTATGTACATTATATTTAATATCTAATTTTTGACCTAAATCCATAATGTCAATTTCATTTTTAACATCAGTTGGACAAACAATCATTAAAATTACGTCGTTGTGAAAATCTTGTATAGACTCAACGGCGTTTTTTAACATTTCTTTATAGCTACCTTCAATTGTGTGAATAGGTAAAATTATTGTAATATTCTTATTGTTCATTTTCTTCTTGTTTTAATTTTTCTAATGCAGATTCAATTGATTCTACTCTTTTATTTTTTAAAGATTGGAAGATTGATAAAATATTACCTTTTGTAATTTCACCGTCATAAGGTAATAATGTATCTTTCATCTTTTGTTTAACTTCTTCAGTTAATTCAATACCTTCAATCCACGCCAAAATATATGTTCCTAATAATTCAACTAATTTATTTTCATCATATGTCCACATACCATTTTCACTTAACCAATCTGGTTCTGTTTTTGGAATTTTACCAACAACAGGAACACCACATTTCATAGATTCTAATGGGAATGTACCAAATGTACTATCATCATCAACCCAAACAGATACCATACATTCTTTTAAACTTGTGGCAAATTCGTCATACGACATTTGTACCATATCTCTAAATGTAATCCAACGTAAATGTGGATATTTGATATAAAATTCAGAAATTAATTTTCTATGAATACCTCTATCTCTACAACTGATTGCCACATATGGTTTCAATGGTAACTCAATTGGTTTGAAATTATCTTCAATAATAGGAGGAATAACAAATACTAAACTTTCTGGAAAATAT
>Ga0208616_1000189_pt1 | contig 20834 bp, 38 predicted proteins | sample CryBogCBE16Oct07_FD_184575 | JGI IMG/M metagenome (GOLD analysis project Ga0208616, IMG submission 184575) | Freshwater microbial communities from Crystal Bog, Wisconsin, USA - CBE16Oct07 (SPAdes) (version 2) | ecosystem: Environmental > Aquatic > Freshwater > Lake | place: Crystal Bog... | reverse complement strand
ATCTTATCCAGTGCTTCAGTTCTCAATAATCGGGTATCGAACCAGTGTCTTTCTCTCTTTTGAGTAATAATTTTACGTTGGGAAAGTAGGTTAAGGAAAGCGGGAATTTCATTAAATAGATCGTCTAAAAGGTCTACATCTTTCGATTTTATAACAGGAACTTTATTCACCCAAAAACGTATTTCCAGCTTATCTATAGTAGCGAAATTTCTTTCATTGTTTGAAAGCAATATGAATTTACCGAAAAAATCCATGCTTACCTGGTCTACTCCCTTACCTTCCTTCATAATGGAACTAGCGGTACTCATTCCTTTAATCCGCTCCATTACTATATGCCTTTCAATCTTGGTTTCATCGCATCCTATTATCAGCTTGGAAGCCCAATGGCTATTGAAATTATTTTCAAAATCCTGATTACCAACTATAGCACAGTTTTCGGCAAAAATCATTTTCAACCATTTCAAAAAGGTGGTCTTACCTGTTTGCCTTTCTTCAGATACCAGGCAAAGGATCGGTAATATTTGTTGTGGATGTTTATAAAGGATGGTTAGGTAATCTAGTGCAATCTCGTATCGTTTAATAGGTGCTAAACCATCTATAATTAATTCTTCTTCGCTGAATATATGCTTTAAGAATTCTATAGTACGTGGGCATTCTCCCTCTTCAGGTTCGTAAGTAAATGGATGGTATGTATTGAAACAATTATTAATTACCCGCTGATAATTGATATGATCGGGAACATTACAGAAAGCTTTGTACTTTGGTATATAGGTAAATATATTCTTACCATTGTCGTCCTTAATGGTTTCCTTTCTTCTTTTATGGTATGTCCTAGTTAGGTTATTATGTTTATCAGGAATCTCTATATATTCGAAATAATCATCCCCTACCCTAAAATAATTTTCAGCACTGGAAGGAATACGGATAACACATTTATTTTCCGTTTCATCATAGCGGTACAACGTACCATTAAACTTAAATTCACAGTCCTTCAGTTCCGGCCTTATCTGTAAATGATGTAAGTAAAAGTTATCTACATCATTTAATAGAAAGTATTTGTGAACAGATCCTACTCCAAAGGAAATATCGAACTTAATAATAAAATTACCAGTGTCGCGCTTCTTATTAAAGGTGGTAAGCTCCTTTACAATTTCGGCTATGCTGTTCGGTTCTGCTACCAGTAAATCATCAAGGCCTTTAGGTTCGTCCTTAATATTTTCACTGTTTATGTGTGCAAAATATCGCATTACATTATCCAGCTTACTGGTAAGGTCGTAGAATGAAGAAATGCTTTTGAAAAATTGGTGTGGTCTTTTATAAAGGTCTACACCATCTTTAATTTCTTTACTGGTAATATTCCTACAGTCGCCGTCTGTAAGCCAAACTATACGCTCTACCGTACACTTCTTTATCAACTTTAAAACCTCGGAATGCAATTCGCCACTTTCTTTATCCTTCAGGCAAGTAATGGAAGGAACGCCTACACAATCAATATCATGAAGAGAAGCTTTAAAGGCCTTAAAATATCCTTCAGTAAGTACCAGGGTTTCTATATGGGTACCAGCTTCGTACTTTTTTACTAAAGATGGTGGAAAGAATGGCACCACCGGTACACCTTTTGGCATCTCGTATTTCATTACGGTACCATCCTTTTTAGCGATAGGGTCTAAAAGCCTGGTAATGGTATATTCCCTACTCCACCGGCTTGCTTCATTTGTATTCCATCCCCTTTCATTGGTAACCACCTTTTCACTACCAGCAGTCTTGTAAAATATCTTATGCCTATCCAGTGTAAAAGGCATTATTTCAATACCCTTGTTATTAGGTCTGAATATCTTTTCATCATGGTATATATCATCCATTTTATGAATAGAAATGATATTATTTTCGTCCGTAATACCCAATTGGAGCATCCGTTCATCAAAATATTTTTGTGTCGCTTTGTTTGACATATATGCAAGCAGTTAATATATTAGTCTATTATTTTATTTCTTCTCTCAATTTCCAGGGTAAGCTTGTTAATCATATCCTGCCTAACTTCTATTCTTGACTTATATAATAACTTTAGTGGGTCACTGCATGTACCTTTCTGAAGTAATTCGTAATGGTTTCTTTCTTCTTCATTCTTGTTAAGGATCGTTTGAAGAACATCGTTTGTATAGGGTTCAAATAATGCTATTAAATGTTGATTGTTATACATGGTATTATAGATTTTCGGAGTTAAATAATTCGTCCTTAAGGCTGCTTTCTGTAATCAGAACAGGAAGTTCCAGTTCGTTACTTAATAGGCTTTCTAAACGTTGCTGAAGGTGGTTAATCTTGTTTTCGCGGCCTAAAGCGTTATTATTGAAATCTATTTCACAATAAATATCAATCTTACATATCTGTTTTTTACGGTCATTACCGGTAATAATAATTTGTGCCATGATTATTGATGTTTGTGTATTAAGAATAGGTTATCTCTAATGGTGGATTGTTCGGTTTCTAATGGTAATTCGTACTTAATCATAATATCAAATACAGCCATTGTAAGGTTATGCAATACCCTTTCTTTTATGTAACCAGGTGTATTTTTTTGGAAGGAAATGTTTATCATAAAATCAACATTCTTTATAGTGTCGTTTTGCGGTTTGCTTTCAACTTTAATTTGTGACATGATTCAAGATTTTATTTTTAACTTCTTCTAATTTTTGTTCTGCCTTTAAAAGACAAAGAGTTTCTTCAAAATTTGCCTCCCAAGTTTTAGAAGTTTGCAAAATCCAATAAGCTTTATTCAATTCGGCTATTGAATTTTCTAAATGTTGAATAGCCTTTAGTTTATCTGTATCAGATATTTGCATAATATTATTGTTTTGAATTTTTAAAACCGCCCTGATAGGCTTCTATTGAATTAATTGGAATTTCCAGTACTGCAGCTATGACGGTTGCTTCTGTTTCGGTAAGCTTATCATCTTTTTCAAGCTTATTGTAAAAGGTTCTGTAGCTCCAACCAGTACCAGCTAAAATCTGTTGGCGCTTTTCACTTAGTACCATTGAAAGTTTTGCATAACCGTATCTAAGCGGATGAACCCGTTTAACATTTTCCAAGGGGTGTATTAATGTCTTTGGCATGGAATATGTATTAAGATTAAGAAATTAAACAGTCATTTTTTTGTGAGCTTCAGTAAGAAGATCATCGACGCTGGTAAGATTAAAAAAGGCTAACACCCTTTCGATAACCAAATGGTTTATAGAAGTGGTTTCACCTGCTTTTATTGCTAGCCATTCGGTAACGGTTCTATCGTTTTTAAGCCCCGTAAAAAGGTAAAGCTGGTTAACACCTGCTTTGAAATTTATTTCGCCGTATTTTAAGCGAATAAGTTCGGCTATTCGATACTTTGGGTGGAGCATTTCGATTGTTTCAATCTGAACACCTTGCTTATTTGGTTTGTAAGTGCTATTTTGCACTTGATTACTGTTTTGCATTTGACTACTTTTGTGTTGTGTGGTACAAAAGTGATGCCAAAAATCTACATAAACAAATTTATTTATAGATTTTTATCAGCATATAAGATGGATATTATAGAAAGAATAAGAAAATTTATTGATTATCAATGCATTAGCGAAAGAAAGTTTTTCCAAAATACCGGAATGGCTAACGGTTCATTTTCAAAATCTAGGTCTGTAGGATCGGATAACTTGCTGAAGATATTCTACAGTTATCCGGAATTGAATATGGATTGGGTAATTACCGGTCGTGGAGAAATGATTTTTAATGAAAAAGGAAAATGTTTAGAATGTGAGGGTTGGAAAGAAAAATATTTTGTTATTTTACAGGAGCAAAATGATTACCTAAAAGAATTAAATGAGCTAAGAAAAGTTGATTAAAAATAACGATTAAGAATTTAAAACGATTACTATGTATGCATTACACCCCAACTATGCCAGGAGGCAAAGCATAGACAGCGAATACTATAATATAGCTAAATACAGTATAAGAACAATGAATGTAATAACCTTATCGATGGGTTTACTCATCCTATTATTACTATTATTCTTTATTGTAATACCTGCAGTTTATATATGGGGTTTTGTATTGATAAGGAAGCGCAAAAGATTAATAAATTTAATGCAGAAAAGCACAGATTTAACCAATCTCACGTTGGAAGATTATTTAAAAATAAAAAAGCAATCAGAAGCAATAGCAAAGTTATCCGACGAAGTGAGGCGCTCTGCAGTATACGATTTAAATAAGGTACCGTTTTTATTAAGGTTTCCAGCTAAAAAAAATAAGCAATTGAACTCTACGTTGTTATTGTTCGAAAAGTGGCATAATGGATTATTAGGAAAATACAATAAAGAACAATTTGTATCTAATAGTAAAGTTTTTACCCTTAAAACAGAAAATGAATTATGGGCAAACAGGAATAAGAATTATAGTTACTGGATGTAAACCATGTTTAATCAATCCTTCCCATTCCGACATATAAACGACCATAGTTATCAATGTGACAACTATGTTTCAAGATGGCATAATTATAGTTTCCGTGGTAAAAATGGCAAACGTTATATAGTGATTGCAGAACAATTTGAACACGATATTTATGCAGTAAAATTCTATTTGCAGGAACATAAATCATGTGAACATAAGTATAATAGACTATCGGGCGAAAATGAATGTTCGAGGGTATTAACTACCGTTGGCGAAATTATAAAAGATGTTTTAGTTAAGAATCCATATAGTTCATTTATGTTTTTAGGTAGCCCGTTGGAAAGTGAATCAAAAAAGAATACGAAACGGTTTAGATTATATGCCAGGATTGTTTCGAACTTTATAGCTCCTTTAGATTTTGAACATAAAACATCAAAAAATAATAGTGCTTATTTATTATTGAACCGTCATAATACAACGGAAAATTTGTTAGATAAGATAATAGAGATATTTAGAAAAATACAGGGTACTGAAATCCAATTTTAATAAAGACATTATAACATAATCAAAACACCAAGGACTTGTATAAGTAGTTGACAGTCAAATAAGGTTGCTTAATCCGGTATTCTCCACTAAAAACGCTAAAACCCTTGTAAATCAAGGGTTTTATTTTTAAAGAGTCCGCGACATAGAAAATTATTAGTCCGTCAACTCATACAGGAAAATTTTACTTGTATGAGAAAAAAAAATTTTGCGCCTAAACTTTACCCCCTTAATAATAGCATATATAAGGAGTGGTTTATAAAGTACTGTGATGAATATGGTAAGGAGTGGAAAGTCCGTGGTAAAATGAATACGTTCACCACTAAACGTGAACGCCTGAAGGAAGCAAAACGGTTAATAGATGAAATAAATAATGTTCCTAAAGCTCCACCAAAAAGAAACGACATTCCCGCTCTCCTGGATAACTTGCTTGAATACAAAAAACCATTCTTAGCAAAAAAGAGCTATCAAAGTTATTTTTCAATAATCTGCCTTTTTTCTACCTGGTACAGATCCACCACCAAATTAAATAAAGAGGTTAAACCATCTGAATACATTAGGGAGCTACATGTAAAGGGATTGCATAAAAATACTATCAGAAATAAATTAATAGTCCTGAAGCTATTATGTGCTGAATTAGTACAGGAAAAGAAAATTAAGGAAAACCCATTCGAAGGAATGAAACTTAAAAGAGTAAAGGCATCCAGTAAACTACCTTTTAACGATACTCAAATTACTCAGCTGAAGCAACACATAAAAAATAGGGATAAACAACTTTGGTTCGCAATAGAATTAATGTACTATTTGTATTTAAGGCCAAATGAAGTAAGGCAATTAAAGATTAATGATATTTTATTTGAAGAAAGGAAACTTTGTTTAACCGGAACTATCGCAAAAGATAAAGATACTATTTACAAAAGCATTCCAGCTCCATTAGTGGCCGAACTGGAAACAATTAAGGATTACCCAAAGGATTATTATTTATTGAGTAAGGAAGGTAATCCAGGGACGAAAATATTATCAATGAATAAGTTATGCAGCTCGCACAGAGAAATTTTGCGGGAACTTAATTATAATACCAGGTACACCCTTTATAGTTGGGTACATACAGGAATTAAAAAAGCTGCTTTATCGGGCATTCCAATAAAGCAGCTACAGCTACAAAAAGGCCATTCAGATTTGAATATGTTCAATGAATACCTAAAGGACTTAGGTATAGACGATTGTAAGGAGCTTAAAAATAATTTTCCAATCCTTTAAGCCGGTAAAGCTTGTACTAAAGCCTTAAGATCGTTAATTTCTTGAAGCCTTGTTCCTGCTTGTGCTATTTGGTTTTGAAAAGATGTTGCCTGACTGTTAAGTGCAGCTACTCCATTATTAACTACTAATTGTGTATCATCTTCAAATACAACTATTACCGCCTTTGTATCGGGCGTTACTCCTATTTTTTGTACGGGTGAGAAGCTAACCTGTTTTACTGTTTTTCCGTTAAATGTTGACATGTTTGTATATTTAAAATTAAAAAAATTATTGATAAGCTTCTATTTGTGTTTCGATACCATCAATTGAAATAGTTATGTATCCTAGAGTTGTTTTGGTTCTAGCTCCTGGGGTGAAAGAGCCAAACTTATAATATGGCGACATGTTGCCAAATCCATGTATTGCATCTACACTTTGTAAACCATCTTGGTTAATTATAAATGTTTCATTACCAGTCATATCATCTGAAATATGGAAACTACCTCCCGAACTTAAGTTCATGGTTGTATAATTAGTAGCTTTACTAACTAAACTAAAATCGCCAAAACCGCTTGTATACAATGTCTGATCCCCTGTTGTCTTATCTGCTATGTAGAATTGACCGTTGCCGTCAGTGTATAATGTACTTTGATTACCCGTTTCAGCGACACCAATAAAAAAAAGACCATTACCATCTGTATATAAGGTATTGTAATTACCATTGACGTTTGAGATGATAAAATCTCCATTTGTTCCTAAATTTAGAGTACTATTATTAGTAACATTATCAAATATTGAAAAATCACCGTTACCTAAAGTTCTCAATGTTTGATTACCAGTTTCGCTATTTCTTGTATAAAATCTACCTGTATTATCTAAGTATAAAGTATGTTTGTTATTTAATGGGGAACTATTATCCCAACCTAAAATACTTCCATCACTAAATATCCCCGCATCGCCACCTAAGAGCGATAAATCACCATCACTACTTATAGTTGAACCTCCTGTGAATAGGAATCCGTTTCCTGCGTTTAATTGCATAAATTGATCTAAATCATTTATAGTAATACTTGTACTATGTACATCGCCAACATAATCACCAATGCCAACAATACCATCATTGTCAATATGAAATAAATTATCTGGATAATTAGAAGTTTTTACTTCAAATAAATTACCTGTAAACGTAAACCCATTATTAGCATTGAAGGTTTGGGTTCGGTCGTTGTCGTCAATCGTAAATGTTGTTTTATTACCTAGTTGCCCTAAATCGCCCATAGCTGATATATTATTATAAATATGCAACCATGCAGGAGTAGGGCTTTCTGCTACTATACTCGTATTAATAGGGTTGACTTCAAAAAAACCACTATTAAAAAATGCACTCCCATCATTATTAATCAGCCATGTGCCCCCATTCAAATTACCTATTGTATTATCAACTTGTATATTACCACCACTAAACGTAAACCCATTATTAGCATTGAAGGTTTGGGTTTGGAAGTTATCGTCTACCCCTATATATGTATAATGATTATCACCGTTATTATCTCCAATATAAGAATAACCCGAATTATCATATACTCCCAATAGCCCCTCTATTGGATAAGTGCTATTTTTACCAAACTGAACACTCCCATCATTATTAATCTGCCATGTACCGTCTGTAAGGTTACCAAATCCATTAGCAGTATTTACATTGATTATTCCGGCATTTTCATCTTGCAATAAATAAGTACTATTACCTATTTGACTTGTTTTATTGTTACCGCTAAACCAAGCATTTATATTGCCGTCATTGTCGGTAAAAAAAACATCCCCATTATTGAAATATAACCCGTTGTAATTTAAATTTATATTTTGGTCTGTTGCTTGTAATTGATCCTGGTTAAGCATGTCATTCCATCCAGTATTACCACCTCCCCCACTACTTAAAGACTGTTGTTTTGATGTATAATCAGTATACATTTCATCAACTGTTGTATATGATTTTTCAGAACCATTTATATTGGTAGTAATAGAATCAAAATATATTTCTACATAATCATTAACAGCCCATGCAAGTTTTACACCATCATTCATTTTGGTAATACTACATTCAGCAAAATTTCTCTGAAATATTTCACCACCTATAAAACTAACATACTTACCATAAAGTATTACTGTCATAGAGCATGTTGTTTAATGATGTAATCGCTATACATTTCGTCAACTGTTGCATAGGTTTTAGGTGTTCCATCCAAGTCAGTAGTTATGGAATCAAAGTATATTATATAGAAATTAAATAAACCCCATGATAATTTAACGCCGTCATCCATTTTAAAAATGTCCGGTGTATCAAATCTTGATTGAAAAGGTTTTTCACCCCCAATTGTAATAAATTTTCCGTGTAATACTACTTCCATTGTTAAGCTTTATTAGAAGCCAAATAATTGACGGCGTACAGCAACGATATGATTAATGCCACCAGCGATAAAGCTGCCCCATAGCTGATTTTTTTTTGTCCGTCCGAAGACAGATCAATAACTTCAGGATGTTCCAAAATAACCTTTTGAATCATAGTCGGTAAACTTGATCTATATTGTGATATTCCTTTAGTATCTGTATAACCTCCTTGCTGTAGGTAATTAACAAATTCGTTTACTGTTTGAGAACTAAGTATACCACTATAGCGGCCACCATTTCTATATAAGTATAATAAACCTAAAACACCCTGTGAAACTGTAGGGAATCCACAATATGTATCACCTTCAGTACTTACAATTCCTGAATCATACCCACCAAAAGAAGCGTATTCAATATTCCATTTTAGCCCCCAAAAGTTATTCACCTTTGCTGCTGGACTCTTTTTATAGTAACCGCTTTCAAATTGTGATTGTGTAATTAATAAATATGGTAAAAATGGGTTCCCTGGATGATTATTAATTACTGAATCGTAAATAAGTTTATCTATACCTTGAAGAAAATTCATTAGTCGGCTCTTTGAATAGTGATAAAAACTTGTTCGTTATTGTTCCAGGCTTCTTGTAATTTATCCCATAAAGGAGCAAAAGCAAGCCTACTATTTTGAATTAGATCGGTAGCCCTTGATTGTCCTACCAGTATACAGCCTAAAGTATCAGCTTCTGTATTGCCTGGATGTATTCGAACTTGATCGTAATCGGGTACACCAACGAGTAAAGGCATTTCCTTATTGAAAATTCCACTAAACGAATGTGTTACCTGGTACCTGCCTTCTGGAATGCATGTTTTACCGTATAACTTTCTTTCTTGTAATTCTGCTAAAGACATTTCCGATTTTAATCCCCTATCGGTATCTTCTAAGGTAAAGCAATAGAAATTTCCATCTATTAACAGTTTACCAGTAGTACTATTATCAGTTCTAATATCTCTTATAAGTGTAAGTTCCATTATTTAATTATTTGAGAAGTTAATAAGTCTATTTTTTGCCCCTTTTTGTTATCATAATAACTATTAGGTGACAGCATATTTAAACCTGGTATTTCTGACATAGAATTATAAAGAGGGATCCAATAACCACCCTGGTAAACTTTACCAAATAGTTTAGGTGTATTCTGAAATGGTGGATAACCGTTTACATTTCCATATTGATCAATTGCGATAACCCAGTAGTAAATAGTAATACTATCATTTATTGTGTGAGAGAGCATTTTGCTTCCATCTGGGTAATTAAAATCAAATATTCCATTTATTTTCATTAAATACAACTCATAAACATTCGCATTTTTATAATCAATTTTTTTAATTATAGAAATGTCTGGAATTTCAGGATAAACATAGTGTCCGTTTACAGGTGCGCTACTTGCTGTTAACACCTCTTGAATAGTTGTAATTGTAGAAGCTTGATCGGAAGTATTAGTATTTGTAGGTGTTGCTGTATTAGTATTTGTAGGTGTTGCTGTATTTGTATTTGTAGGTGTTGCTGTATTTGTATTTGTAACGCCTGCAGTACCAGTACTTTCTTTGGTATTGGCCGTAGGTTTATAAATGAATAATAGCCAACAGGCTATTATTAAAAGTGTTATGACAATAAATACTGCAAAAGCTTTCATTAATTTACTAATTTGCTTACCAGGATAAGTATAATTCCTACTATCAAAATAGCTACACACAACTTAATCAATCCGGTGTTATCGAATGATATAGGAATGTTTGGTGCATCGCCTAAAATCTGTTTTAATAAACCTGTATTTTGTGTTGTACTATCCATTATGATACGTTTGATAAAGTTCCCTTAGCAATACGGATGTAATCAGCAGCTGTTACAGTATTATTACTAACCATATCTTTTATGGCTGCAGTCATTTCAGAACCCCAAGTACCATCTATATTAATATCAAGTAAGGCCTGAAGTGCTTGTATATAGTTGCTATTTTCCCCAACTGTTAAAGGAAAATCTGGATCAGTTGCAGCAGCATCAATACACTTTGCTACAAATATATCTTTAGTGATAGAAGTAGTTCCTAAATTGCTTTGAATTGCTTTGTCGGTAATATCTCCCCAGTCACCATCAGGCGTAACGCCTACAAGTATTTGCAGCATTTTTACAGCCGTTCCTTTATCTCCCTTTTTCAATGGAAATACAGGACTCATACTTGATGTTGAACTGTTGCTACCTGATGTATTGTTATTGTTGTTATTATTATTTGTACCACCATTTCCGCTTGCCGGAGCTGTCGGCTTTGCCTTCGCTTGAAAAACAAACAAAAGCAAAACCGAAACTACGAGGATAACAAATAATATAACTAAAGTCCTTTTAGACATAGTTTATCTTTTAAGTTGTACTAAGAAAGTTTAGTGTACACTACAGAATAATTTCCGGCCATTCCAGTCATTGTCTTTTTCACAGAATCAATAACGAGTATTTCATCAGGTAAAACATCGCTGTTTGAAATCCTTGTTTTATGAAAAGTGATGGTCTTTTTAGTATCATCATAAACAGGAGTAGAAATATTATATACTGGTGAACCTGCTAAGGAATAAGTACTACCGGCAATAGTTGGTTGTTCTGTTCCTGTTGCTCCCTGGTAAGAATACTGCATTGTCCAATTTCCATTTAAAAAAGCTTGTACATCAAATGTATTAGCTGCTAAATTAGATGCATCTTTTGTCGCCTTTTTCTTTTTGTACCAAACTATTAAAGCAATTACGCCTAATAATGTCAAGATACTTACAATGAGAATGATTGTTCCCTTTTTCATTTTGTTTAATTTAAATTATAAATCGTTTATACTATTGAACTATAGAATGTTATTTGTGCTCTCATAGAATCATTAAATCTAATTGGACTATCTACCAGTAATTTAAGACTTTCACCAGCTGACTGTTTATAGTAAACACAACATAATTTAACTTCAGCGTCACTTGTTAGTGTATTCAAGGCATTTATAACCTTAGTAGTATCTACATACAAAATGACACTGGTAGGCCATATATGGTAAATAGAATTATAACAATCAGTTGCAGCTTGTTTTATAATAGAAACCCTTGCAACATCTACACCAAATGTTTGAGAAATTGTAACATCTCCCAATGTTTCACCAAATGAATTTGCAGCAGTTTTTACAGAGGTGTATATTTTCCATAGTACAATTACAATAATGATAATTATAACTATTCCTATAATTAAGCTTAACCAACCATTTGTTTTTTTGTCACCAGCTGTAACAATATCTTTAAAAGCCATTTTATTTCTTTTTAAGGAATAAGTAAAGTATTACCAGTAAAAGGATTAAGCCGCCAACTACCCAAAACAAACTACTGCTTTTAGAAGCTGCAGCAGCTGTAGCAGTACTTGCAGAATTTGAACTACTTGCAGCAGTAGTAGTAGCCCCATTAGCAGCATTTAAAATATCACCAATTGTAGTGTCTCCTATTACATCTGTATTCAGTATTCCAATGTCCGTAAAGTCAATTCCTTTAATTAATGGCATAATCTTTTATTATACTGTATGAAATTCGTTTTTCTCTCTGTTAAATTCAGCAACTACAGCTGGTGCAGGTGCTGCTTCTACAACTGGTGCAGGTGCTGCTTCTACAACTGGTGCAGGTGCTGCTTCTACAACTGGTGCAGGTGCTGAAGTATCGCTATTGTCGGTGGTATCAGCTGTTACCGATCCATCAGCCAAAGCTTTAATCTTTGAGTATTGAGATTGTACTAATAGATCAACTGAATAGCCTTTTATTGAATCTGTATTACCGGTAACTTTAGCTATTTGAGAAGCAAGCTTCATATATACTGCATTTCTCATATTTGGACTAAGTGTTAATAGATATTCTGTTAGAAGCTTTAATTTATCTTCAATAGAGGTTGCCTGGTTAATAGCTTCTGTTACTTGTAGTATATCCAACGCTTTTGAGACATTAGCTAAGAAAAAATCCTTTAGCTTATCATCTATTTCGCCTGGTATAAGTGCCGTAATAATATCGGCTACAGGAGACTCTAAAAAGGCTTTTAATTTTTCAACAAAGGATATTGCAGGTTCTACATGGTCTGTAATCCAGCTATCCAAATTTCCTCCAAATAAAGCGTGGAGAAACACTACTATCTTTTCAAAAAACTTTTTCATATACTTAAACATATTATTTGTGAAATACTTTTTCTTGCAGTTTTGCAACATCCACTTTTAAATTAGTAACATCTTTTTTAAAGTCTTGAAATTCAGCGACTAATAATCTTAGAAAGAAGGCAATTAATGTTAATAATAAACTAACGATAACGCCAAAAAACATTACTATTTTTTCGGGTGAAACGGTTACTTCTGTAGTCATAGGCTACTTTCTCTTTTTAGTAGTCTTTTTTGCTTTTGCAGCTACTACAGCGCCACCCTTTTTAAACTTGAACCCTTTTTTTAAAGTTCCGTTCTTTTTTAATCCTTTTGCCATGATTATTTATGTTTTCTTGTGATTAATATTATTGCCAAAAGAGCTATAAGGAATACACCAGCAACAATGAAAATAGTGTATCCTTTACTTGAATCTGTTGTGTTTGTCGTCGTAGTTGTCGAAGATTGGTTTACATTAAGGACAGTATCAAGAACAGTTCCTAAAACAGCTCCCACATCTACTGCACTTGCTGTATTACTACCAGTATTGGTACTTTTAGCATATTGCATAGTGTTGGAATAATCAGCTTGTACTTGCGCCTTCATATCGTCTATAAAGGGTTGTCCGTAAAAGGCAACACCTAAAGCCAAATATTCAGGTGACATAACACCGATACCGTATTTAAGGAATACTTTCGCTGTACTAATAGGGTACAGCGAAAGTATATTTTGTAATTGATCCATTTTTAGGACTATTTTCTTTGACTTCTAGCGGCTTGTAACCCTGCTACAGCTGGATTAAGTGAAGCAGCCTGAGCCTTTGCACTTAAAGTATTGTTTAGGTCTAAATAAGCATCCACATACAGTGTAATGTTTAAAGTAGAACCAGCCAAAACCTTGATGGAAAAATCCGTATCAGAATCAATCTGAAAATCTTTAACTACAGTAACCATGTTTTGGTTAAGGTTCTGTTCTGTAGTGTAATCCGGAATAGCAATCAATTCATCAGGTTCGTTTCTAAAGATGTTTTTCTTCACCCATTTAAACGCTTCCTGTAATTGGTCTGCTACAGAAGATTGAATTTTCATTTTACCTATATACAAGCTTTTGCCTGTACCGATAAACGCCTTAATGTCGGCAATGGTACCACGAGTGGTAGCGCCTATTAAGGTTTCAATTCCTCCAATTACACCATCGGTTAAAACGCCATCAGCATCGTTACCAGCTACACCACCATTAAAGGCCTGGAATAACTTAACAACTTTGTCGGCACCACCTGTGTTTTTGATTGATAACACAATCTTGTTATCGCTTTTGTCAGCATCCCCAAAATGGGTTGCCTTACCGAAATTTAAAGAAGCATCACCTTTTCCAGTGTACCCCTGTCCACCATTATATGGTGTTTGTTTTTGTAAATTCATAAAATGAATATTTAGTATTAATAAAAAAAATTATCCGTCTATTGTTGGATCGTAACCACCTTGGTTAACAGTGCCTATGTCATTTGAAACAGTATCATTATTACTACCACCAGCTTGAGTATCCAAATTGTAATCAGTTGGATTGTTTGGGTCTGTAGTAGTTGTATTATCAGCTGTTTGCATTTGATCGAGTGTTATTACTTCACTACCTGAATTGTACCAAATACCCTGTCCATCCTGGTAATTACCTGTAGTGGCATCATAGCTAACAATTGGGTCACCATCAGCAGTAGCGATAGGATGTCCATTTTCATCAAGAAAATTTCCTGTAACTTCATCAAGGTCACCAATTACATTACCGTCTTTGTTGTATAATGTACTAGGGTCTTCTGCTTCTACATAATAACCTGTACCCTTATCGTAAGAAGCTAATGAAACGCCCTGGTCTGTATACCAAGTAGTATTCCCTTGCTTATCCGTTTCTTCATGAGCTCCTGTAACAGGATCGAAATCGGTAAGAACATCTTTATCGCTTGTAGAATTAGCTGCTTTATCAGGGTTTGAAGTTCCTTTTCCACTTCCAGAACCTGATCCGGTAACAGCTCCGGCACCCGCTCCACTACCAGCACCTGCACCACTTGATGTAGGTAGTTTAGTTTGCTGTTGCGTTGGAAGACCTAAAGCACTTTTAACGCCTGCAATTATTTGTTGCATTGTTAAAGGAGGTGTAGCAGCTTTAGTACTACCAGTAGCTGTTTTGGTGGTTCCAAAAATAGAATCTTTGAATACAACCAAAACAACCAGGATTACCACGAAGGCAATAACAATAAATAAGGTAGTATTATTTTTTTTCTGCATACAATTAAGCAGTTTTAGCAGCTCCTAAACCGAATGGACTTAAGCGAGAATTTCCGCTACTGTCTTTTACCCAATGGCTACACAATAAAGCAATCATTACCGCAAATACGATAACAAAAAACAGTATCAGTAGATTAACCCATTTGTTTTTTGCAATTTCCATAAAATGTTATTTTGTTTTTAATTTGGAGAGTGTAAAGCTGTGAATGTTTTCAGCTGAAATTATAGTGTAGGTCTTTACGTTCCTTTTTAATCCTTTTCGCTTGTTTTCAGCTGTTTTCAAACGCTTTCAATTAGTTTTTTTTAAAAATTATATACATAAAAAAGCCGCTCCAAGAATGAAGCGGCGTAATTAAACTGTCCATATATACCAACCCTCTTTATGGTTCACCTAGAACCGTTAATATCTTTTGTGTAAGCAATGGTGTAAGCACCTTTTTACCTTTATCTTTTACGAACCTGAAATAGTTTTCCAGCTCTGCATTCAGTTCGTCATACGGTTTTATCATTTCCATAAGTGTTTTTGGCTCTACACCGTATACACTTGCAAGTTTTCCAAGAGTAGTAACTAATTGTATAGGTTGCTTTTGGTTATTATTCATGACTGTATATAACGGCTTTAGCGTGTTCATCTTTAGAATTGTTTACCTGTATAGCTTTCTTTTGCATAATGGTAACCCAATTATTAAACTTATCCTGAAGCTTCCTACTACTTATGTCCTCATTCGTTTTATGTATTACTATAAAGTTGTACATCTTAGCAAAAAACGGAGGGATAAAGGAAAGTGCATGGTACATAAACAGTACTTCAAAATTTCGCTTCCTAAGATCAATTACCAGGTTCATTAATCCACCCTTTGTAATTGTTTGGGGAATGTACCTTGCAGCATCTTCAAACATGATAAATACATTGCGCTGGTAAGTGTTTAATAGATCGCAAACTTCATCTATACTGGTGTCTCCTATTACTACATAACCATTGGTGCCCTTGTAGGTTTTTATATCTTCCAGGCTTAAATGCTCCCAATCGCTATAAGAAGGATGTTCGTTTAGGTCCACAACTATTATTCTTTTACCGGAAGCCTTCGCCAGTGCCATAGCGGTAGTGGTTTTTCCACTAAATCTTTTTCCCGCTAACAGAATTAAATAATTTTCGGAACGTGCCATACTATATATCCATTAATTTAACTATTCTCTCTGTCGTATTTATTACAAATGCTGAAGCTATCATTAACCATCCTGGTATCTGAAAATCTCGGTCTTTTATTTCCAGTAAGATGTATTCTATCATTTCATCCTTTTCATCTTTAGAATAAGGTAATGAAGAAACATAACGTGAAATTTTAACGTGAGCATTCAACATCTTTTTTTCAATGTCGTTAAGCTCCTGTTCAGGCTTATTATTTTCGTCTATCTTCGATAACATGCCATTGTAAACACTTTCCCATTCTTCGCCACCAATAGACTTTATACGCTTCTTTTTCTTTGACTCTGCAATTAGCATTAAAGGAGCTTCAGCAGTAGTTTCCATCAGGCCACAAAGAAACTTTGCAGTTGCTTGTTTTGCCTTTTCACTTGCAGGCTTTTTTATTGGTTCCTGTTCGGCTTCAATTACAGGCTCTTCTTTCTTCTTTTGCTCCTCTTCTATTGCATGTACATCTACATCATCAACAGTGGCAGTTTCAGCAGAAATATCTTCTATCACTTTCGCGAAGTCGTCCTTAATTTCTTCTTTGGTGGTAATATCCTTTAGCATAATTACAAGTCTTTATATTTCAGAATTATAGGAAACAACGCCTGGATGTCTCCAAGTTTTGCCTGTATAGGTTTCATATTACCTACCATCAGTGGCATTAACAATGGTTTTATACATCCAAATACCTCCGACATGCCTATTTCCTTATTGAAAACACCGTTTTCAGATATTCCCAAATTATCGGTAATAGTCAAAACCTTTGTTTTGATTGTCCTAATGTCTGCTTTCAGTTCTGCATTCTCTTTTCGTAATGCTTCTAACTCTTTAATTTGATTATCCATGTTATTTATAAAATTTTAGTGTTATATGATAGTATTGATAAATGCATTCAACTTTGATTTCAAAGTTTTTGTATTCATAAAAGTATTTATTAGCCATTGTAAACCATTCCTTAACGGTAATATGCAAGAATTCTTCAGTACCAAAACCATCTTTTAAAACAATGTGGTGTGAAGTAATTCTTATACGAAAAATGGTTAAGTAGATGAAAACTACAATTAGTTTTATCCAGGTAAATATTTTCAACATACTACTTACGTTTTTTGAAATTGTTGGTTTGCCTGGAAAGCTTTCTTCTTTGTCTTTGATTAAGTAATTTATCAGGCCATACCCTACCATTAATTGTTATAATAGGTTGAAATAAATATGGGTTAGCCATTCCCATAATAAAAGGATTGTGATTATGCATGATTAACTATTTACAGGTTGGAATTTTAGTGTCTTTAGTATTGTAATAGGCATCTTTCAGCAGCTTATTTGGAAATTCAGGAACTCCAAAGTATTGCTTACCAATTACTTCACCATGATTAATAGCAAAATCAATACATTGCTTTACAAAATGGCTTCTATTTATTGAAAGCCCCGCTCCTATCCTTGCATTTATAATTGGTTCAAGATGCGGCCATTCGCTTTCTTCGCTGTCATTACTGAAATTAATCGTAATTCCTTCGCGCTTTTTGCCTCTAATAACTTCTTTTACTGGTTCTACTGCTTGCATTTTGCTTTCAGTATCCTTTTTAGGGCTGTTTTCAGGAATAATAGGATCTTTTTCATTATTATTTATGCTTTCAACGCTTTCAGATTGGTTTTGTAGCGTTTCTGAAGTACCTAAACCATCACTTATGGCCTTCATTTCTTCATTTTGTACGTTATTATCCGCTTCCATTGCTTTCAATTTGAAAACAAAAGAAATTTAACTATTTCGCACTTAAAGTGCAATTGCATTTTAAGGGTACAGAAAAGAACTGATTTCCTTCTTTTTTAGAAAAAAATATAAAAAAACGCTGGTGGTAAAAACATTGTTACAATTGTTACATTGTTACAAGGTTGATTATCAAGTAGTTATGTGTAACAATTTGTAACAATGGATTGATTATTTTGTAACAATTTGTAACAATGGTATTTTGCTTTGTTTCGCTAAAGTCCTTGATTTTAAAGGGTTGTAACAATGTAACAATTTGTAACAATTATTTTAGCAAAAGAAAAAAGGAAAAATGAAGCCATAAAAAAAGCCCCCCGAATGGGAGGCATAATTTAACTTTTTTCGATTTTATTGATTAATGACTATTTCTTAGTGCAAACGGCAACATCATTAAGAATGGCAAACAATTTCCAAGAACTAGCTTATTGTAATTGTCGCCGCAATCATTCAGGTACTTATAGTAATTTTCCTTTTTAGTCCGGTAATGCTTTTCAGAACGTATGTACCAGGCAACCGCTCCAAGGTGTTGTGCTAAGAACCACTTTTCCAGTAACCTTGCTGTTCTGCCATTACCATCAGCAAATGGGTGAATTTTTACATACATAAGATGAATGAGAGAAGCAAAATAAAAAACCTCGTTTACGGTTAGGTTTTGTGTATTTAGATATTCTATATCCGCTACCAGCTTATTAAATTCCTGTTCTACAATATCCGGTGAAGCACATGTATAAATAATCTTGAAAGAATTACCGACATACACCTGTACTTTTCTTATTTTACCTTTATACGCTTTATCCTTTAAAATGGTATTACTGGAAATTTTATGTACTTCCAGAATGTTCTTTTTTGAAATCTTATTTGCTCTGCAGAACGTATAGGCGTTTTGAAGGTCTTGTACTTCTTTAATCCTTTCTGTTCCTTTACCTATACCCGACATTTTATAATTTAACCAGTCGCTTTCTGTTACAGTGCTGCCTTCTATCTGTGAACTAAATACACTGCTTTCGCCGCTAAACAGTTCGAAGTTTTCCGGATTATACTTTTTCTTATCAATTGTATTTAAGTGCTTCCTTAAAGTAAATTTCTGCTTCTTTTGGTAGAATGGCAGATATTCAGTTGAAAGTAGTTGCATCTTTTTCATGTTGTAAAATTAAGATTAAAAACTTATTCGTTTTCTATTTGATATTTTATACATCTAAAAATATGTTCTGCACATATTGGCATTACAGCATTGCCTATAGAGTGTAACCAAAAATTGTTGTTGGGAACGACATTACCTCTGCTGATAGTTTTAATATCTCTAAATCCGTTAGCCCTGCAAGCTGACACACGTATAAAAGTTTCTCCTGGTGTCCACGTTTTAGATAATTTAAAAGCGCCTGGTGATCGGAGTATTGAGTGTTGCAATCCGTTGCACATGGTGTGGGCAACAATGAATAACCTCTTACGCATTTGGGGAAAACCGAACTGCGACCCTGATAAACAAACCCATTCTGCATTATACCCCGATCGGGAAATTTCCGACAAAACATTTCCCATTCCTCTGTTAAGCAAATTTGTACTGTTTTCAACGATGAAGTATTGAGGTCTATTTGTCCTAACAATGTCCATGCAGTTGAAGAAAAGTTTTGATCGTTCCCCAAATATTCCGGTTTGTTTTCCGGCTGTTGATATGTCTTGACATGGGAATCCGAAGCTAAGTACTGTTGTTTGTTCTTTTGGTGGATCCGTAATGACATTTGTGTATTGCTTTGCATTTGGAAATCTTTGTTTTAAATATGTTCTACATTTATAATCTATCTCACAATTGGAAACATTTTTAAATCCTACTATTTCGGCTGCTTCATCAAAACCGCCTATTCCAGTACATAAAGAAGAGTGTGTTAATTCATTCATTTTACTTTTTTTTTGGTTTTCTTTCCTTGTTTTCCGAGGCCTTAGCTATCAGTATAATAACAATAAAATAAACCATTTCCATTGCTATAAATATGCTGATAACAGTTGCTACATCTTTACCGGTAATTACTAACATACAATAAAATTTAGGCGGGTTTATCCCAGGTTAATTGCTCCAGCAGTACCACTGCTAGTAATTGATTTTCCCAATCAACATTCTTATTGCTATACATCTTTTTAAGAAGATTGATAGTATTGGGTTTATTGTAACCAGTATCTGTAAAACAGGTGTATTTTGGCAGTTCGTCAATCTTACAGGTAACTACATCCCTTACTACACCTTCATATATATACTTATCCTTTAAAAATATCCGGTAAGTAGCCCCAATTTGCCACTTTAAAGAATCTAAACGAATGGTAGTGAAATAATGATTATACAACTTTTTGTTCCAGTTGTAATTAAAATGTATTTCAGGTAACTTTTCCATATTACATTAATTTATTGGTGTCTAAATCTTCCGTTTCATCTATTACAAAATCCTGCCTATCAAATTCATAGTACCTACCTTTTACATCCTTGGTAGTTATCTTATATTCTATCTTGTTTTCTACAAGATGTTCAGATATAATAGGCATACTCTTTTTCCTTTGGAATGGTTTTGATTTGTAACCCATAGCATGTAAAATGTCTTTTACATAGCCCTTTTTATCTTCATTGCATTTAGCAACATATTTTACTACATCATCTAAACCAATACAGATTGTTTCATTTTCTGAAATCTCAAACATGGAAGCCAAATTGTAACGGATATTTTTTTCCATAGAAGGTGCACTATTTTCAACAATCTTATCCAGTGCTTCAGTTCTCAATAATCGGGTATCGAACCAGTGTCTTTCTCTCTTTTGAGTAATAATTTTACGTTGGGAAAGTAGGTTAAGGAAA
>Ga0208616_1000185_pt1 | contig 21258 bp, 20 predicted proteins | sample CryBogCBE16Oct07_FD_184575 | JGI IMG/M metagenome (GOLD analysis project Ga0208616, IMG submission 184575) | Freshwater microbial communities from Crystal Bog, Wisconsin, USA - CBE16Oct07 (SPAdes) (version 2) | ecosystem: Environmental > Aquatic > Freshwater > Lake | place: Crystal Bog... | reverse complement strand
TCTTTTCCCTCTTCTATCTTATTCGGCTGATTATCCGCTCCTAATTTTACTCTGCCAATAGCAAAATCTAACTCAAAATCATATACTACTCTAGTATCAGGATTATACCAATAATCTTTAGGTTTATCCCTACTACCATCAATTACCTTAATACCTTTTATTTTAATTACTTTTATTCTTTTTACCTCACTGTTTAAAGAATTTAATCCATTATTTAATTTTGTATCATAATAAATATCTTCATTGTATGCAGGACCAATTTGTGGGTCAAATAATGAACTTTCATTGAATTGGAAACATTGATATGATTCAACCATCATATTGTGATTTTTAAATAATTTACAATCTATCGCTGCTTCTCTTACTGTCTTTAAAAAACTATCAATTAAAATTTGTTTGCGTTTAGCAATATCTTCTATCTTATCATCAATTGTTTGTTCACCATTTTTCTTTAATGCTTTATACCTATATACATCTACTGTTCTCTCTTCTATCGGCAAATCTTTGTGATAACATTGACGAATTGCTCTACCAATTACTTGCGATATTCTCACTTCATTCCAATACGGATCTAATATATGTATCTGTCTAATATTTCTTAATGAAATACCTTCACTACCTGATGGTGCAAGTAAAATATATTTAACTAACTTACCATCTACATTACCAATTTGATTGAATACCTCAATTGTCTTTTTTCTTTTAGCATCATCTATACCACCATGATATTCTAAATATTGGTAATAATCATTACCTGTACCATATGGTGCATACCCAAATTGTTTTAAATATATTGCAAATGTAGCTAAACCTTCCGCTGATACAAAGTTAGAATATACCATTATAGGACCCTTACTTCTTAATCCATAAAATAATACTGCTGTCATTTTACATGAACAATCGTGCAATGCTTTTAATAAATTACTTTTATTCTTATGCTTTTCCATAAATTCTTTGTATTTGTAACTATATTCTGTTTTAAATATTTCAATATCATCAAAAATAGTATGTTTGTTCTTTTCATCCATTGCATGTTTATGCATAAAATATTTATCAGTGGATAATAAAAAGTCTTGTAATGTTTTTTGATATAATTCAGCACCGTTAATTTCTTCTTTGTCTTTTAACGATGCAATAAATTCTTCTGTCTTACCTTCTGCAATTTTATATGCATCAATATCTTTTAATCTAAATTGATTTGGTCTAGGTCGTTTTTCACCATTAATTTTGTCATTAACATATGGAAATACAAATAATGCTGCTTGTCTTGTATAAGAATTAAAACTACCTTCCTCTGACCTACTTTGAACTCTTCTAATTTCCATTTGTTTCTCAATAAATTCAAATGTATTATACACTTCATCTTGATAATCAGCCATCACTAATTCTTTTTGTATTAATCTTTTCTTTGCATATAAATCAGGTGTCTCACCTATATAAAATGATGCTAATCCCAAAATTCTTCTTTGAAACATATTTTTGGTTGCAGGATTTAATATTTTAACTTTTCCTGTAGTGATATATCGCTCTTCAAATTTAACTTCACTTGTTGGAAAGATACCTGGGCGTAATAAATTAAAAATTAATGCTAATTCAAATGGATTATTCACAACTGGTGTAGCACTCACTAAAATGACTCTTGCATTATCATTGTCTTTCATTTCTCTTACCATATAATCGTATATTGAACTTGCTCTTCTACCACTTTGACCAGTTACGTTATTGTATACATTATTAATAAAATTATGTGCTTCATCTATAATAAATAAAGGTTTTTTAGATGCATCTACACTTCTAATTGCTTCAATAAAATCTTTATCCGCTTTAGGTGAATCATAGTGAATAAATTTAATTTGTGACCTCATATTTTTCTTTTCATCTTTATTTAACCAATATTCCAAATCTTCAATCCATGGCTTGTTTTCAAGTGTTGCTTTAATTAATACAAATACATTCCATAAACTAGAAAAATTATATAATGCATTGTATACATTGATTGCAGTAGCAGTTTTACCAGAACCTAAACCATGATATAATAATATTGACCTATATGGACTTCTATAATCTAAAAATTTTGCTACAAATTCTTGATATTGTCTTAATTTTAATTCTTCTTGAGGGACTGCACAAGGATCTGAACCTAATTCTCTTTTAATTTCATCTAAGTGATATTTCTTAAAATTTTGTAATATCCAAGATGGAAATATCCTACCATTTAATTGTAGGTTAACAAATTCATCTCTTGTTTTAGTATTTTCACTCATATTATTATTTAATATAATATTATGAATAATTAATTATTGTTTTGTAATATAATATCAAATATATCAAAAAATTTATTATAATTTGCTGTTGTAAAATTTTGATAAAATAATTTATTGCTATTTAATCCCATTAACTCTCTTTTTTCTTTATCCTCAATTAACATACTTAAATATTTTATACATTCATTATTATTATAATAAATATAACCATTAACATCATTAATTACTTCTGATGAAGAACATCCTGCATTAGATGAAACAATCGGTTTTGAACAAAACATTGCTTCAATTATATTAGTAGGTAATACTTCATTTAATGAATGACTTACTATAATATCTGATTCATTTATATACGACATCGCATTATTAACTAAACCTGTTAATATTATTGAATTACTATTTTTATTAATTTTTAAATTATGATGTCCTTGTCCAACTAATACTAATACTAGATTTGTATATTTATTTTTTAATACATTAAATACATTATCTATAAAATCTTGTTGATTTTTTCTTTTGTCAATTGTTCCAATAATCGAAATTATTATTGGATTATTTATTTTAATTTTATCTATTAAATTTATTTTATTATCTTGTTGTTCTTTAAATATTAACGGATCAAATCCATTTGTTATAACGTATCTATTATTATTTGAATTAAAATATTTATCATTATTATTCTTCTGACCATTACATAAAAAAATTATATTCGCATTTTCAATTTGTATTATTTTATCAAATAAATGACTAAAATAATCTTCTATTAACCATTCATGTATTATCCAAATTATATTTAATTTTAAATGTGATAATTTTAATAAATACTCATATGTACAAATTGTATTACATATGATAATAGGTGTTATATTTTCTGCTTCACATTTATCTAAAATATATTTTTCTATATCATTTGGACCTACTTTTATACCATGTTGAATAATTAAATTTTTATCCTCAAATTTATTTAATAAAAGTAATTCTGTTTTAATGTTATTTTTAATAAAAAATTTTTCTAAGTTATATAAATAAAGTGGTGCTCCTGTATTTGAATTTTCATGTGATATTAAAAATACCACTACATTTGAATAATTTTTTTCTATAAAATTATAATGTTCATTATTTGTAATAAAATAAATGTTAATTAATACAATACATATAATTAATAATAAAACAAAAATTAATAAATTAATCTTCATAATATAGTATAATATAATTTATTTAATTTGATTTTCCTTAATCTGCTTAAACTTAATTAATGCATTCAATGCAGCCTGTTGTTCTGCTTTCTGCTTAGATGTACCTTCACCTTCTGCAATAATAATAATTTCAGTTGGACGACCTTTATCATCTAATGATGTCATTGGATCTAATACACCCATTGTATAAATTTTTTGCATATTATTTGTCTTACCTACAATACCAGAACTTGATTTACAAGAAATTTCCCAATAAATTGGTGATACCCATTTGTTAGAATGAAATAATTGCATAAGTTGGTCTTTGTAATTCTCATTCTGATAAATAAGTGATGGATAATCAACACTATTTTCTAAAAAATATTCAATTAATTGTTTGCATACATCTTGACCTTGGTCTAATTTTAATGCACCTAAAAATGCTTCAAACGCATCTTCAAGAATCTTATCAGAATTTCTTCCCTTAATTAATTCAGTTTGTTTTGAGATTAATATATATGTATCTAATCCCAATTCCTTTGCAAAGCGTGAGAATGTAGATTTGTCTTCTATCTTTGTTTTTAAATACGTCATAAATCCTTCATCCCCCTTTGGATTCATTTTATACCGCAAATACAAATATGAACATAAGATATCTTTAATCGTACCATCTCCAACGAACTCTAAACGCTCACTTGAAACGTCTCTTAGTTCTACGAGAGTATTTCTGTTCTTTTTCATCTCATTCATTTCCTTACTAAATTTAGAATAATATTTTTGATTTACGTATGAATAATGCGACATTGCCTCCCTAAATATCTCAATATTATTAACTTTAATTTTTATACCAAAATTACTTAGTAATCTTTCAACATCTTCACTTTCAATCAGAATATTATTCTCATTGTAAGGTATACTAATTAAAATTTCATTGTCATCACTATCATCATGAGCCATTTTATTATAATTATAATGTTGTTATATCTTTAATTATTAATATCAATTTTTCTAAAAATTATTATTTTTTGTTTTCTATCATATCCCATATTTTAAACTCCTTAAATATTAAATATGTAAGAATCATTAATAAGTAATGTATTTTAATATATTTATTATTTACATCCATATACAAATCTGGTAAACTTATTAATATATACACTCCTGTTATAGTAAATACATCTATATTTGTAGTAGATAATATTAAACCTAATAGTGTAAATATTACTGACCATGGATTAAAATTAAACGTACCAATTCTAAATGCTGATATAGTTGATATATAACTAGCTTTAACTTTTACATCTACATAGTAATTACTTAATAAATTATTAAATATTATTGGATGAGATGACGATGTATTTAATGACCCTGAATCATCTGTAGATGTTTGATATGCAATTCTATTATTAAATGTATATATATTTAGTAACTTATGACTATATAATGTTTGTATATGAATATCAATATGTGTATAAATATTTTTGTCAATATATGTTACTAATTTTTTTGCACCATCTCTTGATACAACATACGCATGTGTAGCTAAAGCTACTATTGGTTTATTAATATAAGTATTTCTATAATTTGAATTTGTATTGACTAATCCTTGTACTCCAAATTGTACTACATTAAAATTAATATTACTTTGACATCCAAAACAACCTAAATATAAAATATCAAAATCTTTTGGTGTATTTTTTATACCAATATCTAATTGTTCTTTAAAATTTTTTTCAAAAATTACATCATCTTCAAATATTATACCATATTTTGCATCAGATTCTAAAAATAATTTCCATGTTTTAAGATGAGCCATTGCACATCCAATTGCACTTAATGGTGTAAACATTCTTCCATATATATTTGTATTCTTCTTAATCTCTTCCGAACTTAATTTTCTTCCATTAACACCTTCCACTAAAATAGGATCTAATCCATATGTACGTATTTCAGATAATAATTTTTCTGGTTTATTCAAACTAATAACATATGTTTTATACATTAATATATACGAATAAAATTATTTTCATTTAATTATTTCTTTTTATTTTCAACATAAAATTTCACACCTAAAAATGACAATATCAATAATAAATAATGTATTTTAATTAGTTTATTATTTACATCTATATATAAATCAGGTAAACTTAATAATATATATAATGCAGTTATAGTAAAAAAATCTATTTCAGTTGCACCTAATACAATACCTGATATTATAAATAAAATAGAACATATATTTAAATTTATATCTCTGATTCTTATTAATGATAATGATGATATATAACTTGCTTTTACTTTCTTCTCAATATAATAATTAGATATCATATTATTAAATAATAATGGATGTGTATTAGATACATTTGATGATTGAGTTTCATCTGTTGATGTCTGATATACTATCAATTCATTCGCAACATAAGTATTTATTAAATTATTACAAGCTAATGTGTGTATATGAAAATCAAGATGAGTATATATAGTACCTTCAATATATTGAATTAATTTTTTTGCACCTTTTCTTGATAATACATATCCATGTAATGCTAATGCTACTAACGGTTTATTTACATAATCATTTACTGTATTTACATTTAAATTTAATATACCTACATTAAATAATGCAATTGAAGTAAAATTAATTGAATTATTACATCCAAAACATCCTAAATATAATATATCAAAATCTTTTGGTGTATTATTTAATATCAAATCTAATCTTTCTTTAAAATTATTTTCAAATATTGCATCATCTTCTAATATTAATCCATATTTTTCTCCTGATTTTAAAAATGTCTTCCATGCTTTAATATGTGCCATTCCAATTCCTATTATACTTTTAGGTGTAAAATACGATGCAATATATGTAGTATTATTACTAATTGTTTCATTATCTAATGTTTTACCATTTACACCTTCAACTAAAATTGGTTTAATACCCATATCATTAATTGTATTTAATAATGTAGATGGTTGTTCTAAACTTATTACATACGCACTATACGTATCTTGCATAATATAAAATTATAAAAAATATATAAATTATAATGAATAAATTACATATTATAACTGTTGCTACTAAAAATGAAGGCTATTATGATGCTTTAATTAATAATATACATAAAATTAATATAATTACATTAGGATTTGGTCAAAAATGGACTGGATTTATTATGAAATTTAATTTAATTAATGAATATTTAAATAATTTAGACAATAATGATATTGTTATATTTTCCGATGCATATGATGTATTACTTTTACAAGATTCAGATACTATTATAAATAAATTTAAATCTTTTAATAAACCTATTGTTATTAGTAAAGATGCAGAACATAATTCATTACTTGGTATCTATTTTCAATCACGAATATTTAGTAAATGTAAAAATACATATATTAATTCTGGATTATATATTGGATATGTTTGGGCTTTAAAATTATTATTTGATGAAATTTATAAATATAAAAATTCTAACGATGACCAAATTATGTTAATTAATATATGCAATAATTCTTCCTTTTTTGATAAATATATTGCAATTGATTATGATAGTTTATTATTTTATACAACTTCAGGTGGTTATGGAATTATAAATTTTAATTACACATCTGGTATAGATTCTGATATAATCAATAATAAATTAATTATTAAAAAAACTAATCAAGAACCTAGTTTTGTTCATGGTCCTGGTAATACAAATCTTGATTTATTAACTAACATATATAAATTACCATCAAATAAAAGTCGTAATAAATTAGATAAAGTATTTATATACAGTAATCCGGAATATTTAAAATATATTATATATGATATATTAATATCCTTAATTATTTTTATGACAATGATAATTATATTAAAGAGTTATAGTTAATAATAATAAATGAATAAATTACATATTGTTACTGTTGCTACTAATAACGAAGGTTATTATGACGCATTAAATAAAAAAGAAAATAATATAATTACATTAGGATTTGGTCAAAAATGGACAGGATTTACTATGAAATATGATTTAGTAAAAGAATATTTAAATATATTAGATGATAATGATATAGTAGTATTTACTGATGCATATGACGTATTACTTTTACAAGATTCAGATACTATTATTAATAAATTTAAAACTTTTAATAAACCTATTGTTATTAGCAAAGATGCTGAACCTCATTCATTAATTATTATGTATGTTCATTCAAGAATTTTTAAAAAATGTAATAATACCAAAATTAATTCTGGATTATATATTGGATACGTATGGGCTTTAAAATTATTATATAATGAAATTTATAAACAACAAGATTCTAATGATGACCAAATTATTTTAATTAATATATGCAATAATCCTTCCTTTTTTGATAAATATATTGCAATTGATTGTGATAATTTATTATTTTATACTACATTTGGTGGTTATGGTATTCTAAATTATAATTTTGTTCCTGGTTTTGATTCTGATATAATTAACGATAAATTAATTATTAAAAAAACTAATCAAGAACCTAGTTTTGTTCATGGTCCTGGTAATACAAATCTTGATTTATTAATTGATTTATATAAATTACCTAAAAATAAAAAACGTAGTAAGTTAGATAAAATACTTATATATAGTAGTCCTCAATATATTAAATACTATTTGCAAGATATGTTATCTGGACTGATATTTTTAACTATATTTTATTATTATGTAAAGTAATTTTCTTTTATCCAATTAATTATTTCAGTATTTTTTACTAATTCAGCATTATTTAATGCTTCTTTCTTAATTTTTTCATCATCAAATAATGTCGGTTCAAGTTCATTAAAATATTTTAATATTTCTAAATTTCCATAATAACATACATCATTGATATATTCTTTTACATTTTCTTTCTTCACCGATAATACCCATTTAACATAATCTAAATTCTTATTATTGATTGCTAGTGAAAATAATGATGCATGATTATTTACATCAACTAATTTTTTTTCATCATAAAGATATTTAAGTATATCCAAATGACCATAATATGCTGCACATGAAAATCCAGAATCATAATTAATTTTTAATTTTGGCTCTATTTCTAATTTAGTACTATCAAAAATACTCAAAAAATATACTACATTAATATGACCATTTTTACATGCTTCTTCAAATCCTTCATCAAAATATTCGTGTGAAAAATTACTATCATGATAATAATCAATTAAATTTACTATATTTCCTTCCCTGCAATATTTAATAAATTGTTCTTCCATTCTTTTATCTTAATATCTATTACTAATATTAAAATAATTTTTCAATTTAAATTAAAATACCCAAAGTGAGGATCGAACTCACGGCCTCTCGCTTAGAAGGCGAGCGCTCTTCCACTGAGCTATAAGGGCAGTTATAGAACATATAACTGCTCCTATTTCTTTTTAAAATATTATTGTTTTATTTACAGTTTTATACCGTCTGCACCGGTTTGCACGTATCGAGGATTGCACTCGAGACCTTCGGCTCATAAGACCGATGCTCTACTAACTGAGCTATACGTGCAATTTCTATATTGATGTTTCTTTAAATGTTCAATATTCAACTTTTTTAATGATAATCCTCATAGCACTTATCAGAAAATTTAAGTAATCTTATCACTTTTGCATGATCAGCTTCTAAATGTTCTTTTGTTTGTATTTGCGAATCTTTTCCTTCTTGAATTGCTAACCACGGAAACAATACATATGTTTTATTTTGAAACTGTAATGTCATTGTCATATAATCTGCTCCCCATAACATATTTTTATAAGTATTAACTAACCATGATAATCCATCTCTACTTATTAAATATGCACCTGCTAAATATTGATTATTTGTAAGTACCCATTTATTTTGAATATTTGTTTCTTCTGTACTATTCAATAATAACATTTGCCAATCATTTATTTCTTTTAATCCATTATCCACTATTTCTTCCCAACCATCTCTAAATAATATATCATCTTCTAATATTAGTGCCATTTCAACTTCTTTTTCTAATAAATATTCCCATAAAGAATAATGACTAATTGCACATGCTTTTTCTTTTGATGATAATGCTGGATTTAATGGATATTTGTCAAATAATTCTGATGTAGGTGTTGTTGCATCCCATCTAATTAGTCTATTTATTCTTTTACACATTCTATCATATCTTTCTATTGAGCTTACAACATTTATACAGTAAATTGGATACGTCATCATTTTTTATTTTATATATCTTTATCTTTATCTTTATTTTCTTCATTCATTTCTTTTTCTAATGGATATGTTATGTTTTTATTTGGTTCATCTAATTTTAAACTATTCTTAATATTTTCAATATGCTCATTTAATTCATTATCATTATCGTCTACATCTGTATCTGGTAAATCATGCTCTAATTCTTCACTTTCAGATAATTCTACATTTAAATTATCATATTTATATGATTGGTCACCAATTTTTAAATAAGTTTTTCTAAACATATATACAAAAATAAACATACTAATGAATCCTAATAACAAAAAAAACATTTTTATAAGTATTTATTTATAAAAATATTCATAGTTTATATCAAATTTATAATTTAATAAATTTTAATTTGTCATTCATTATTAAAGTTCCCGCTTCATTTGGAAAACTATATTCTTCCGTTAAACTATTTTTTTCCTCATCTGGTTGATATCTATACACAATATTTTTATTTAATTCTCTTCTTTTTGTTAATTTTAATCTATTTTTTCTTTGAAAATCAATTGTTTCACCCAAACATTCTATTTGAAATTCTTGAAATGGTGTATCATCCAATACTGTTTTATCATGCTTTGTTAAATATGTATTCTTCGCATCTAATAAATTACCTAATCTATATTCTAATTCTTTAGTCTCTAATCTAAATATACCATTGTATTGATATTGAATTAAGTAATATAATAAAACTAATGTAAAATTACCAATATTTATTTTTGTATTATATCTTTCTATTTCTCTAAATTGATAACATTTCTCTTTATTTTGATACATCGTCACAATAGGTGTTTTCTTATATGATATTACAATTCTTCTTTCCCAAAATTGGAAAAATATATTATATTCATCTACTTTTAAATTTTGTCTAAAATCTTTATCTTTTTCTGCTACTATATCTAATAATGCATTATATATCTTTTGTGCATTATTTTGAAAATCTTGGAAACTTAATCCAATATGTGATTCTTTTAATTTCTTACTTGATACTTGTTCCATATAATAATTATATGCAGTATCATCTACAAATATTAACGTTTTGATATTTGCTATCTTTGGAACTAATGCATTTATTATATATGTATATGTAGTATCTTCTTTGATTACACCTTTTTTAGGTTCAAACTTTGCTACTTTTAATAATTTATTTGTTCTATCAAATGTTTTATCCAATCTATAATAACTTGTTAATGGATCTGTATAGACTCTTAATGTATCTGTTAAAATAATAGATGGATGTATTAATCTAAATCCATTCACTTTAATAAATGGTAAATTATGATATACTAACTTTGGAACATACGTAATATCACAATACTTGTCAAAGTTTACAAATATTGTAAACGTTCCTGGATGATCCGCCTCTTTACCCTCAATGTATTTATACTTTTGTTTGTATAAAATATCACACATGCTTTTAACATCTAATACTGGATCTGGTGAGTATATTTCAATATCGTTTTTTCCAATATCTTTATAAATAACATCTTTGGGTGACTTTTCTTTGATATATTCATTCAAGGCAATTCCACCGTAAACAATTCTTTGATTCTTTTTAATATAATCAACTATTATTGAATTAACTGCTAAATATTCCTTGTAGTTTGGTTCTAGTGTAACTAATTTCTTTTTTTGAGCAAAATCAATAATTTCCTTAATTTTACCTTCTATCGCCTCTACGTCAGCTTTTCTAAATAATGAATTTGCCATTAAATTTGAAAAAGAAATCTTTTTTCAGATAAACAAATAAATATATATAAGAAAAATGACTGAAGTTATTATTCCTGATGAATACTATACTAAATTAGAAACATTTTATACCAAAGAACAATCTAAAAATATTATTAATAAATTAATCGATGATACTAAAGAATACTGTAAAGTAAATGGTTTAACAAATGATAATTTATGTAGCATTACTATTAATCATATTAATGAACTCTATGAAGATAATAAAGTAAATAAAGTTAATTATAATAATTTAGATATATATCTTTCTCAAAATCCTCAAGAACGTTGCCCAAAATTATGGGAAGATGTTATTAAGAAGATTGAATTTATTGAAGAAAAGAAACATAATATCTATACTACTGATATCTATGAATGCTTTCGCTGCCATAAACGTAAATGTACTATTGAGATTATTCAAACTCGTAGTGCTGATGAACCTGCAACTACATTTGTAAATTGTATTGTATGTGGTAATCACTGGGCTACTTAAATTAATTTATCCCAAATTTGGAATAGTATAGGGAATTACATATCCAAGTGTTGAAATAATCGGTGAAATTGTATTTATATTAGACGAGTATAAACATTCGCTATACTTCACTGATGGATAATTACATAATGCACGGGGATTGCCGTAAAAATTATTATAAATACTAGTTTTGAAAGATTCCTCATATTTAAATATCTGTCTCCATTTTTCACTATTTTTAATATATTCTGCAATCTTAACCATCTCTTTTTTATTAAACATGACAGTAAATCCTCGCTGAACATATTTCAGAATAATTTCAAAAGGACTCTTTGTTCCCGCAAAATACTTATAATCCATACACTTATTTGTAACTAATGCAGAAATTGCAGATGGAATTAGATATACCTCATTTCCATCATAATAACCCCTGACACATGGTAAGTGAAATCGGGAAACAGTCGCTAAGAATGTATACATAATTTTAAAAATTTCGAATTTACGCTTCAAATGCTTAGACGTAACATGAAACTTAATATTTTCACTGTAAGAGACTTTATCTGTTTTTTTATCATTATAATACAAATAATATTTGAAATTTTCTATTTTGACAATTTCATCTATCTTCTCATATTTTCCTTCGTGTTTATTTGTTTTAATTTCTTCTAATTTAAGATTCTTATACATTTCATATGCAATATCATTATTAATAACACCATCCATTAATTCATTTACATACTTTTTATTAATATGCAATGCACCATTCTTTGTAATTTCATATTCTACCTTTTCTAGTGGGAATTTCTTCTGAATATTCTTCTCTACAACAGAAATGAAATAATATACTTTATCAAAAAATGATTTATAATCCTGTAAATCACACATAATATCAACATCCGAATTTGCATAATGCAAATCAAAGAACTCTGAAGTAGTAATACCTTTTTCTAATGGGTCTTTTGCTCTGCAAGTAGCTGGAATAATACTACCACACATTCCAAGATTTTTCCAATTTAATCCATCAAATACGTCAATATCATTATCACTAATAAATAATTTAACACGATCATAAAATTCTCTGTGTGTTGCTAATCTAATAAGACAATTATGTAAGTCAGTTGCATCATAATATCCTCCAAATGCTACAATATATCTTTGTTCTACCATTAACGGTAGATAATATTTGGACCATGTACCTAGTTGATTTGGTAGATGACGTGCATCGGACAATGTGAATACACAACGGTCTTCTTCTTTAATATATGATTTATGAATACCTTCTTCTAGATACATCATTAACCATGCATAACCAAATTCTTTCATATAATCATTAATATTTGCATTATCTTTTAACCATTGGAGAATTTGTGTATTTTTCAGAATACAATGAGTATATTTCTTACTCACCAAAATACATTTGATTAATGATATAATTAAACTTCTATACTGTTCACCCTTACTCATTAACTTTAATAAATAATTATCAATTGGAAGATTAGTATACTCATCTAAATAATACAAATTATATTTATGAGTTTTAATACCAGAACTAGCATCAACAAATTTATTTTTATTAACAACATTCTTCATATAATCATCACACTTGTCTTCCATTTCTTTTTGTTTACCACATGAAATTTCTTTTGCATCTGAAAATTTCATATCACGACTAATCCATTGATTTGTAATATTAATCTGACATTTATAAATATCTGTCCAATGTAAAACATCACGACTATTTTTAATATTATAAAGTGCAGTTACCATTTCATTTGATTGAATCATTGTTACAAGATCACATGTGCATGTATTTACATAATTACATAATTCTTTCAATCCATCTAATATAAAAGGCTGAATTTGTTTATAAAACCATTCCCAATTATGATTAGGAAAAAATGTAACTAATTCATTTAAATAATATGACATTGGTTTATCTTCATAATCAATTAACTTAAAATCAAATAATAACATATCGTCTTCTGTTACCGAAAAGAAAATATATTTTTGATAATATTGTACGATAGACCTAACTACCAACATTGGTACTACATGAATTTCATAATTTTGATTTACATATTTAATATATTCTTCTTTTTTAGTATTATCTATTTCTTCCAAAAAAATATCCTCCATATACTTTTCAGGATTATTCTTTAGAGTTATAACTAAACATCTCGAAAAATTATAAAAATGATTTGTTATCTGTTCAAATGGATACAAAGGATTTCTCATTTTGATTTATATAATTGTATATTGTAAGAATAAAATAAATTTTCAACTTTATAAGATAAACGATATGGTATCATCTTTCTCTTCAATAAACATTCTTGATTTCAAGCTTTCAAGTTGTTTATAATAGATTGCTCTAATATATTCATCACCCAAATATTCTTGAATTTTACGTTCTAATTCCATCTTATTAATTTTATTTGCTTTAACCACTTTCATGATTTGTGAATCAATCGTTAATTCAATATCAGTAAAACGAGATACCTTAATATCTGATTTAACATTCACATTATAGATTTCATCACATTCAACTTCACCATATGGTTCTACATATTTATATTTTCCAATATCAACAACAATATTATTGCAAATAAGAATATTCAATCGTTTCTTGATTTCATCTTCTTTTAATTTCATTGTCTCTGCTAATTCATTTGATGTATAATCTTTTTTATTTAAATGCATTATCATTGATGCTATAATCAATGGACATTTAATTCTACCATGTGGTGTTTTAAGTGTAACTATTGATTTATTTGTATCATGAACAATATTTTGCAATGGTGCACGTTGAGCGAGATATGCATCGATTCCTTTCAAATAAAAACTAATTTCTGGAAATAAATTTACTTCTGTTGTATCTACTGTATTTTGTAATTTAATATTTACTTTATTCATATTCAAAACATTATCACTGTGTTTTACTTTTAATTTTTCTAAATCTTCGTTGATGTAATCACTATATTTAATATTATTAATATTTCGTTTATAGTCTTCCATATCAACAAGTTTCATTATCATATCATATTTATTATTAAAATTCCAAATTTCTCTTTCTGTATTTAAAATATAACTATTTGCAAATTTATTAATTCTAATAGTTAACCAATTATTATATAATTCCATAAATTTCTTTCTTGATTCAGTATTAAGATAATAAAATATCCCTAAAAGTACTTTTGTTTGAGGTATATTCTTATTCACTATACATGTATGAATTACTTTTACAATATATTCTATCTGTTCATTACTAAAATTAATTATAATATTATTTTTAAAGATATATCCATCTTCCTGTTCTGGTAAATTTTTTATTTCACTATCTATAATTATTTTACCAAGTTTATAAATTTCATATGCAACTTCCATATTATCTAATTTCATTGTATCTATCTTATTTTTAATAGATTCAACTTTAATTTTTAATGCATTTCCAATTATCTTACGATACTCATCTCTTAACCATGATGATGTTCCTACACTATTATTATGATATTTCAAAATGCATATTAAAATTTTATCTGATGTAATTAAATCAGCAAAATTAAGATTGATATAATTTTTAATTAATTCTGTTGAAATATTCTTATCAATTAATGAACATGCATTAATAAATTTTACCAAATCATCTTCACTTGTAATTTTTAAACCTATCGTTGAAATTAAATGCTTCAAAATTTGTCCAATTGTTGGATGAGTATATAATTCCTTAAAAAAGGCTATATTATCATCAGTAATATTTAAAATTATATATAATTGTTCATCAATTGATAATTCGACAAAACTTTTTCCTAAAGTCTTAATAATATTATCATGAAAATCTATTTGTTCTGAATTATTTTTTTTATAATCTTTTACAATAGAAACTTTTGGAATAGAATTTATTAAATTAGTAAGATTCTTCAATTTAGATACATCCATCACAATTTTTTCACTGAAATAATCTTTGATAATTGTTTGTAATGTATCACATAACATTAATTCTTCTAATACTACTTTTTTTAATATTGGATTTTTAATAGTATCATCTAAATATTCTACAACCTTTTCATTAATATTCGATAAAATAGCAGTCATCTTGATTTATTAATATTTCTATATCAATAAATTAAATAAAATTCAATTTCTTTAATGTTAAATATGTACCTACTAATAATACACCTCTTAATAATATACCTAAATAGTTAGGATATGAATATAAATCTGATGTATTTGGTATTCTATTTAACACATTATTCACTTGAGGTGTGCATACTACACAAAATAATAATAATAATACTAATGGATCTCTATATGCAAAAAATGTATCTTTAACCATATCCATTGTACTTGAATTACTTGTACTACTCGCATCTAAATGTTCAACAACTTGCTTCTTTAAAATTGGTGGTGGTAATGGTTTTTCTTCTGCTTGTGCTTGTGCTTGTTGCATTTGTTGTGCCATTTGTTGTTGTAATAATTGTTTATGCATTTGTTGTTGTTGTGCTTGATGTAATTGTGCCATCATTTGTGGTGATAATTCATCAGAGTGTTGCATTTGAGATGGCATATGATGTTGAATAGGTGGCATTTGTTGCATTTGTGGAATTTGATGTTCCATTTGTTGTTGCATTTGTTGTTGATGCATTTGCTTTTGCATATGCGCAATTGCTTGTGGTGAAAGCTCATTCATTTGTTGTGTATGACGATTTTCTTGTACATTTCCATGCATATCAGATTCTTTACTAAGTAAACGATTAATGTCATTAATAATATCTTCTTTTAAATCTTCGCTCATATAATATTATATATTATTTATTTAGAATCTTTTTAACGCATTTAAACTATTTTCTTTAATTTTTCATAAAAATCATTAAATGCTATATATATGTTATCACTCCTTTGATTTTTATTTGCAGTTGCATATTCAATCGAATATTGTTTTAATTCTTCTTCATCTGCTAAACAAATCATATCAATAAATTGTCTTACCATTTTTTCATCTAATGATAAACATTTACATTGAGGATATACTACTGAAATAATATATGCTTCACTAATTTTTTTATTCAAGAATAATCCAATATTATTCAAAAATGATGTCTTACCTGTATTAACTCCTTCTTTATAATATATTCTAAATGGTATTCCAAATACTTTAACATCTTGATATGGTAAATTTTGTATATCTTCATTGTTTTCAATAACCATTTTATTATTATAATTAAATTCTTCTAATTTATCAGTTACTTTGTATCCCTTATGAATAAACAAATCTTTTAATATTAATCCAACATCTTCCATAGTAATATCTTCCTGGTCATATAAAATACAATTATCAACATCTTCTATTTTAACTTTACCAAATAATACTTTTCCTTTTATTGGTTTTCTTTTGTAATTAAATACTGATGCAATATAATTTTCTTCACCTTCATAGCTATGAATTAATTGATATGTATGCGTTCTTGTATATAATATATCTAATGTGTTCAAATCCATTTGTTCTTTTGTATTATCTGGATCAAAATAATCTTTCATACATTTTTTTAAATCATTTGTTTTAATGAAATCAATTAGTATGAGTGCATTTTCTTGCTCTGCTAATAATGAATTCTTAAAGTCTTCAAACTTATTTTCTTTTAAAGTAGCTACTTGGAACATAAAAACAATACTATTTTTATCTTAAGTTAATTTTTAATTCTTTCAATTTATTTAATATATTTTGTATTTCCATACTTTTAATAATTTTAATCGGTCTATCTGTTACAAATTTCATTTTACTATTCTGCACTGATAAAAAATTTGTAGATGACACCACATACACATGACATTCAACTTCTAAATTTTTAAATGCACCTTTTTCTTTTTCTTTAATATATGGTAATCCATCTTCATATCCTCTATCTATTCCATTTGCTATACTTGATAATGCTATCCAATCTTCTGAAAATCCATATATCTTCTTTTTAAGATTAATTATTTTTTCATATTTATCAGGTAATACTACATATAATAATTCTGGTTTCTTATCATGAATACCATTTTGAAAATAATATACTATTCCATCTATATTACTTACATTATAACCTAATTTTCCATATGCATATTGTAACTGTTCTCTTGTATTCATTAAAAAATCTAAATTAATATAATTTAATGGAAATACACCTTCTACAATATCATCATGATGCTTTTTTAAATTATATTTTATAATTTCTTTTGCGTTATGCTCAAAATTTACTTGTAAAAAGAATTTTTGATAACACGGTATAATAACTTTATTTTTAATATATTTCATATTAATTGTATTTCCTATGAATATTATTCCAAAACAGTTTTTCGTTTCTGTATCTTTGATTAGTTTTTTAATATAATCATTTAGTTTTACTACCCATATATCATTTACTTCTGATTCTAGTTTTTTTCTTGTAGTCGTTTTCACTTCATTAATATCTTTTAATTTTGATTGAATCTCTGGTAATTTATATATTTTCTCTGTTTCACTATCCAAATTAAATATTAAAAACTTATTTAAATTTTTCAATCTATTCATCAATTGATCTTTGTATAAATCTGTAATCCCTGAAATATGAAATATTAAAGGATGATTTTCCATATTTTATATTAATTTATTTTTAATTTCCTTTCTATTTATATGTCGAATACTTTTATATTAGACGAAGGATTATTTAATATTTTAATTTATTTAGTTATAATTGTTACAATTGTATATATGTATACTAAAACATTAAATACTAATCAATATTCATCTACTTCAAATAATTATGTAATAGATTATTCTAATAAAAATAGTTCAAAAGATGAATTTCCTGAATTTGACTCATGCAGTAGTGAAAAAAATACTAATTCTTGTTCTAGTCCTGATGAAAATACTGAAACTGAATCTGAAATATATCCTCCACCATATCCTTCTTTCCCTGATAAAAGTTATCCAAAATATACCAATCCAATTGTATATGAACGTGACCGTTTAGAATTAGAAGATCCATTATATCCTCCAGAACAACGCTCTGATAATGATATTGAAAATAGATATTTACAAATGGCATATAATGGTTATTTTAGAAATCCTACACGTGGTTATCCTCCTCCTTATCAAATGAAAGGATATTTAGTCCAAGTAAATGATGATACAAATATTTTATCTTTATTTGGTAGACCAAAATATGTAGGTAGTACTCAATATGATTACTATTTTTCAAGAAACGATATAAATAACAATGAAATAAAATTACCTATTAAACACCAAAGAGAATTATTAGATGGTGATATCATTAAACTTCATACTGGTATTTATAATGGTGAATATAAATATGTTGCATTACCTGTTGAAGATTTAATTCAACCACCACTTTATTAAATATTTTATATAATTATTATATATAAAATGTTAGCTTTACTTCTTTCTTCTCTCGCCGTTATTAGTTCTGGTAAATATCTTCGTACTAATCTTACCTCCGCACAATCATGCTCTACTGCAACAGATCTTGCTAAAAATTTTGTTGTAACTATTGATAATGATGCTCCTAAACAAGGTCAAAATGTTACTACCACTTTTGATTTTGATTTAGATGCACCAATTACTGGTGGTACTGCTTATTATTCTGCCACATTAAATGGTTTAGGTCCATTTACTTCTCAAGCAAATTTATGTGATGAAACTGCAAAAACAAATGACCCTTGCCCTCTTGAAGCTGGTCATCATCATCAAGTTAGCACAGCTGAAAATACTGTTACAGGAAAAGTTGTAACAACAATTACTTGGTATGATTTAAGTGGTGCTGAAATTTTATGTGCTACGTTAACTACGAAAAGCTCATAAAATTTCTTTAATAAAATAAATTTTGGTTATATTATTCTCAACAACACCTATAAAAAATAGATGTTTCATTAAATGTAATAAAGCATTAAATAAAACTTGTTGAAATTTTTCATCTATCTGTATAATACTTTGAATAAATGCAGTATAGATTAAATTAAATATTGGTGAATTTTCATCTGGTTCACGATCTAAAAAATATTTTAAAATTTTTAATAAATTTACTTTAGATGCTTTATTTAATTGTGCATTACTCCAACTCCATTTTAAATATACTTTATTTCTATTATCTTCATTTATATATGAATCTCCAATATAAGATGCTTTTAATTTAATATTTTTTGATTTAAATATATAATATGGATCTAAATCTGATTTAGGCTCTTCTATCTCAAATTTACCTTCTTTTATTTCTTTGATAATATTTTTATGCTTTTCCATTAAATATTCACTCTTTATAATTGCTTCCGCTATAAAATCATCATTAATTTTATCCATAATAATGATTTATTTTTTATTTTTAAAAACTGGCTTCTTATCTACAATTTTATAAACTACCGGCTTTTCTCTTCTAACTATTACCGCTGGTTTATTGTTATTTAATATTTGATTAATAGATAATATATTTTGTGGTGAGAATTCTCTTTGAACTACTTCTTTTTGTCCACCTTCATATATTGGCGGGAATCCTCCATTATGATACGAACCTACTAATTTACTCATATATTAAACTAATATATTTATTTTTAATTTGAATCAAATGATCTGCTTCTTGGTCTTTGTGGAGCAAATGATGTTCTTTCAACTGGTTCTGCTGATTGAACTGGCTGTACTGGCTGTACTGCTTGAACTGGTTGTACTGATCTTTTTGGTGAATATGATCTTGCTCTAACTGGTGCAAATTTCTTTCTTTCTTCTTCTACTTGACGTAATTTAGCTTGTTCTTCTTTCTTTCTCTTTTCTTCTTCTTGTTTTTGTTTAATTTGTCGTTCATGTTCTTTCTTTCTCTTTTCTTCTTCTTCATGATGTAATTTAATTTGTTTTTCATGTTCTTTCTTTCTCTTTTCTTCTTCTATATGACGTAATTTGATTTGACGTTCTTGTTCTTCTTTCTTTTTCTTTTCTTCTTCTATATGACGTAATTTAATTTGACGTTCTTGTTCTTCTTTCTTTCTCTTTTCTTCTTCTATATGACGTAATTTGATTTGACGTTCTTGTTCTTCTTTCTTTTTCTTTTCTTCTTCTTGACGTAATTTGATTTGACGTTCTTGTTCTTTCTTTTTCTTTTCTTCTTCTTGGTGTAATTTAGCTTGTTCTTCTTTCTTTCTCTTTTCTTCTTCTTGGTGTAATTTAGCTTGTTCTTCTACATGAGATTTAATTGTATTATTTTTATTTGTTGAACGTTTTAATCTAGATTCACGAGGTTTTACATGATGAGGTTCTACATGATGAGGTTTTTCATGAGGTTCTACGTGATGCGGTTTTACATGAGGTTCTACGTGATGCGGTTTTACATGAGGTTCTACGTGATGCGGTTTTACATGAGGTTCTACGTGAT
>Ga0208616_1000183_pt1 | contig 21295 bp, 27 predicted proteins | sample CryBogCBE16Oct07_FD_184575 | JGI IMG/M metagenome (GOLD analysis project Ga0208616, IMG submission 184575) | Freshwater microbial communities from Crystal Bog, Wisconsin, USA - CBE16Oct07 (SPAdes) (version 2) | ecosystem: Environmental > Aquatic > Freshwater > Lake | place: Crystal Bog... | reverse complement strand
TTAAGAGAACAAGGACTGTTAAAAATGAAGCCTTATATGGTGCGTTCAGTACAGCCTGTGGATAACACTATTCAAAAGATGGTTTCTCTTTGAGTCTATTAACTAAGGATGAAATCGAGAAGTACATTAAGTACCTCGAAACGGCAAAGCCGGGAGATCCTCAAGTACCTAAGATTCATGCATTACTCAAGGCGGATAAGATTGAGAGATGCAAGGAAAACTTTTTGCCTTTTGTACGGCAAATGTGGACTGCGTTTATACCGGGCGATCATCATGCACGTATGGCAGAAGCCTTTGAGCAAGTAGCTAATGGAACATTAAAGAGGCTAATCATTAATATGCCTCCCCGCCATACTAAGTCTGAGTTTGCTTCTTATCTGTTTCCCGCTTGGTTTCTAGGTAAATACCCGCATAAGAAGATTATTCAAACAGCCCACACTGCTGAACTGGCGGTTGGCTTTGGTCGTAAGGTGCGTAACCTAGTGGCTACGGAAGACTATCAATCTATCTTTCCTACCAAGCTATCCTCCGATAGTAAGGCGGCAGGACGCTGGAATACAGACAAAGGCGGTGATTACTTTGCGATTGGTGTGGGCGGTGCCGTAACGGGTAAAGGTGCGGACGTATTGATTATTGACGACCCGCATTCAGAGCAAGAGGCTATGCAAGGCAATCCCGAAGTGTATGACAGGGTCTACGAGTGGTATGGCTCAGGACCACGTCAGCGTCTGCAACCGGGAGGCGCAATTATTGTAGTAATGACCCGCTGGTCTAAGCGGGATCTTACTGGTCAAATTATTGATAACGCTGCAAAGAGAGACAATGATGAATGGAAAGTTATCGAATTCCCTGCACTTCTTCCGTCTGGTAAACCGTTATGGCCCGAATTCTGGAGTCAAAAGGAACTTGAGGCAATCAAGGCTGAAATTCCTGTCAGCAAGTGGGAAGCCCAGTATCAGCAGAATCCAACATCTGAGGAAGGCGCAATTATTAAGAGAGAGTATTGGAAAATCTGGGACTCGGAAGTCGCACCTTACTGTGACTATATCATCCAAAGTTGGGACACTGCTTTTGAAAAGAACAATCGTGCAGACTATTCCGCTGTCACTACGTGGGGCATTTTCTACAAAACCAATGCGGATGGCTTTGAAGTACCCAACATTATTCTCTTAGATGCGTTTAAAGCCCGCATGGAGTTCCCAGAACTCAAGGCTAAAGCGTTTGAATACTACAAGCATTGGAACCCTGACACCCTGATTGTGGAGAAAAAGGCGGCTGGTGCGCCCCTGATCTATGAGATGCGGGCAATGGGTATCCCGGTGTCGGAGTATACACCAAGCAAGGGTAATGATAAAATAGCCCGTGTAAACGCTATATCGGATATTTTTGCCTCTGGTTATGTATGGTGTCCAGAAGCTCGATGGGCGGAAGAAGTCGTAGAAGAATGTGCAGCCTTTCCAAACGGAAATAACGATGACTTGGTTGACTCAACGTCCCAAGCATTACTGAGGTTCCGTCAGGGAGGATTTATCCGTTTAAACAGCGATGAACCAGATGAAGTAAAAGAATTTAGATCAAACCGACATAAGGGTTACTACTAAGGAATATTATGGCAATTGATAAAGCGCTATACCAAGCCCCACAAGGCATCGAATCATTGGCAGAAGAAGAGCAGCCAATTGAGATTGAAATTGAAAACCCTGATGCAATTCACATTAGTGCGGGTGATCTAGAGATTGACATAGAAGCTGGCGAAGTAGATTTTGGTGAAAACCTTGCCGAAGAATTGGGCGACCAGTACCTATCTATGTTGGCTAGTGAATTAATAGCTGACTATGATACAGACGTAGCAAGCCGCAAAGATTGGCTACAAACCTATGTAGACGGTTTAGAACTGCTAGGTTTAAAGATTGAAGAGCGTAGCGAGCCTTGGGAAGGCGCTTGTGGTATCTACCACCCTATCCTAGCGGAAGCGTTGGTAAAGTTCCAATCAGAGACCATTATGAGTCTGTTTCCCGCTCAAGGTCCTTGCCGCACCAAAATTATTGGCAAAGAAACCAAAGATAAAGTAGAAGCGGCTAATCGTGTTGAGGTGGATATGAACCACCGTTTAACAGATCGTATGCCTGAATACCGCCCTGAGATGGAGCGCACAATCTGGGGATTAGGTTTGGCTGGTAATGCATTTAAGAAAGTCTACTTTGATCCAAGCTTTAACCGTCCTATGGCGCTCTTTGTGCCAGCAGAAGACGTAGTAGTGCCTTATGGCGCAGCCAATCTAGAGTCTGCCGACCGTGTCACGCACGTGATGCGCAAGACCGAGAATGAACTGCGCAAACTACAAGTGGCGGGATTCTACCGTGATATTGATATTGGCGATCCTGTAAACGCTTTAGATGAAGTAGAAAAGAAAATTGCCGAGAAACTAGGATTTAGAGCTACATCAGACGACCGCTATAAGCTTTTAGAGATGCACGTTAACCTTGATTTAGAAGGTTACGAGCACAAAGATGAAGACGGCAATCACACAGGTATTGCTTTGCCTTACGTAGTCACGATTGAAAAAGGCACAAACACCATCCTAGCAATCCGCAGAAACTGGAAAGAAGAAGATGAAACCTATCAAAAACGTGCTCACTTTATTCATTACGGCTATATTCCCGGCTTTGGCTTCTATCACTTTGGTCTTATTCATCTCATCGGTGCTTATGCTAAAAGTGGCACTTCCATCGTTAGGCAGTTGGTTGATGCAGGGTCACTCGCAAATCTGCCGGGTGGCTTTAAGACCCGTGGGCTGCGAGTAAAAGGAGACGACACTCCAATTGCACCGGGCGAGTTTAGGGACGTTGACGTACCTAGTGGGGCAATGAAAGACAACATCATGCCGCTCCCATACAAGGAGCCAAGCCAAACCCTATTGACTTTGCTCAACGGCATCATTGAAGAGGCACGTAGATTTGCTAATACCGCAGATCTTTCTGTATCTGATATGTCTGCTGCGGCTCCAGTCGGTACAACCTTTGCTATCTTAGAGCGTACCCTTAAGGTGATGAGTGCGGTTCAAGCCCGTATTCACTTTGCTTTGAAACAAGAATTAAAGCTGCTCAAAGAGATTATTGCAGAAGATACCCCAGAAGATTATGACTTTGACCCAGAGCACGGCAACCGCCACGCTAAGAAGTCTGACTATGACTCTGTAGATATTATCCCTGTATCAGATCCTAACGCCTCTACGATGGCGCAAAAGATTGTGCAATATCAAGCGGTAATGCAGTTAGCTCAAGCTAATCCGCAGTTCTTTAATATGCAACTGATGAACCGCCAGATGGTGGAAATCATGGGTATTAAAGACGCAGACAAGTTAGTGCCAATGGCTGACGACATTAAGCCTACTGATCCAGTATCAGAGAATCAGAATATCTTGATGAATAAACCAGTCAAAGCTTTTGAGTATAAAGATCATCAAGCGCATATCCAAGTGCATATGACCGCAATGCAAGATCCTAAGATCCTGCAAGTATTGGGTCAAAGCCCACAAGCCCAGACTCTACAAGCCGCTATGCAAGCGCATATTAATGAGCATTTAGGCTTTGCTTATCGTGTTGAAATTGAGAAGCAGCTTGGTATGTCTTTGCCGCCTAAATCTGATGAGATGGGTGATGACGTGGGTATGGATCCAGAAGTGGAAGCTCGTTTGGCTCCGCTATTGGCTCAAGCCGCACAACGTCTGTTGCAGTCCAATCAACAACAGGCGGCACAGCAACAAGCCCAACAGCAAGCCCAAGATCCTTTGGTTCAGATGCAGCAACAAGAATTGCAGCTTAAACAGGCTGACCTTGAGCGCAAGAAGCAAAAAGATATGATGGACGCTCAATTAAAAGCCAGCCAACAACAAATTGAAAAGAGCCGTATTCAAGCCCAGTCTGTACTAGAGGCGGCTAAGACTCAGGCTAATCTGCAAAGCCAAGAAAACAAACAGAAGATGCAAGTTGGGGTTGATTTGGTTAAGCATATCTCCCAAAAAGAACACGATAAACAGCAGCAAGATAAACAGTTATATGCGCAAGGTTTGCAGTCGGCACACCAACACGCATTAACTGAAATGCAAAACCGTTTAAACAAGGGGAATAAATGACGGAACTAGAGGTGGCGATTAGCAAAGTTGATGAACGTATATCAATTGTGCAAGGCGAATTAGGTAATGGTGTGGTGCACGAATACAACAATTACCTAGTTATGTGTGGAGAGATTAAAGGTCTTCTTACCGCACGTAGAGAACTAACAGACCTTAAATACAATTTGGAGAACTCGGATGAGTGAAACAATCGATTTATCTCAGGCGGTCGATCTATCAGCGCTAATGGATAAGTCAACAGAAGAAAAAGCAAGTCAACTCCCGAAGCCGTCAGGCTATCGGATCCTTTGTGCAATACCTGATATTGATGATGCGTACGAAAGCGGACTCTTAAAGGCAGAATCGACCATTAACTTTGAAGAAAAACTGGCAACAGTTCTATTTGTAGTTGCGTTGGGTCCAGACTGCTACAAAGATCCTGCACGATTCCCTTCAGGTCCGTGGTGTAAAGTCGGTGATTTTATTGTGGTTCGCCCCAATTCTGGAAGCCGTTTAAACATTCATGGTCGTGAATTCCGCATGATTAACGATGACACCGTTGAAGCCGTTGTGGATGATCCACGTGGCATTAAACGTTCATAAAGGAGAAAAAAATGGCAGAAGCCTACCAATTTCCTGATGAGATTGAATCAAAACAGGAATTAGATCAAGATTTACCCGCAACAAAGCTAGAAATTGAAGCAAAAGACGCTGATTTTGAGATAGAAATTGAAAATGATGTCCCAAAAGAAGACCGTAGACGCAGAAATTTACCTGAAGATGTCGTAAAAGACCTTGAAAACGATGAACTTTCTCAATATGACGAGGGTGTTCAAGAGCGTTTAAAGCAGTATAAGAAGGTTTGGCATGATGAACGCAGAGCAAAAGAGCAAGCTTTGCGGGAACAACAAGAAGCAATTGTTGCAACGCAGCGTTTACTAGAAGAAAACAAGAAAATGAAGTCCTTGTTGTCTACTGGTGAGAAAGAGTACGTAGCTGCTGTAAAGAATTCTGTTGAATTAGAGCTAGATAAAGCCAAGCGGGAATACCGTGAAGCCTATGAATCTGGCGATACAGATAGAATTATTGAGGCGCAACAAAGAATGAGTGAAGCGGTCTACAAAATGGATCGTGTCAACAATTTTAAGATGCCCCCTTTACAAAACGAGGAAAATGATGTACAAATACAACATCAGCCAGTTCCAAAACCTGATAGTCGGGCACAGAAATGGCAAGAATCAAATCCTTGGTTCGGACAAGACGAGGAAATGACAGCAGCAGCGCTTGGTTTACACGAAAAACTAAAGCGTAATGGTGTCCATGTTGGTTCTGATGAATATTATGCGACCCTCGACCGTACGATTCGCAAACGCTTCCCCGAAAATTTTGAGGCGGAAGAAGAAGTACCAGTCAAAGAAACTCCCAAGGCAAAGCCAAAAACGGTAGTTGCACCTGCGACTCGCAGTACGAATGCGAAAAAAGTCACGCTTACAACCTCGCAAGTTGCGTTGGCAAAGAAGCTTGGCATCACCCCAGAGCAATACGTTAAAGAAGTACTTAAATTAGGAGCTTAAAATGGCTGAGAAAAGAAATAACCGTGATACAGAAGTTCGTGAAATGGCGGAGCGCCCTAAGCAGTGGCGACCACCAGAGTTACTCCCAGAACCCGATAAGGAAGAAGGATTTGAGTATCGATGGATTCGTGTATCTACATTAAATACCCCTGATCCAAGGAACTTGTCCTCCAAGTTAAGGGAAGGTTGGGAACCTGTTCGAATTGAGGAACAACCAAAGTTTAAACTGCTAGTCGATCCAGATGGACGTTTTAAAGACAACATCGAAATTGGCGGATTGTTACTTTGCAAGATTCCAGAAGAATTTGTTCAACAAGAGCAAGAATATTATGCTAAACAGACCAAAGATCAAACGGAAGCTGTGGATAACAATTTAATGCGTCAATCCGATGCTCGTATGCCTATTTTCAAAGAAAGTAAGTCTACAGTAACGGTTGGCAGATAACTTTAATTTTAAGGAGATTTAAATGGCATATCCAATCGTCCCAAGTACGTACGGTTTCCGCCCAGTAAATCTTATTGGTGGTCAAGTTTTCTCTGGATCGACTCGTCAGATTCCTATCCAGTATGGCTTCGGCACTAATATTTTTTACGGTGATATCGTAGGTATTTCACGTGGTTTTATCACACGCTCCACAGTTACTACTGGTGCTGGCGCTACTACTGGCGCAGCAGGTAATGGTACTGTAGGTGTGTTCTTAGGTTGCAACTACACTGATCCTGTTACTAAGCAAAAGCGCTACAGCCAATACTGGCCCGCAAGCACTCTAGCTGGTGACGCTTATGCAGTTGTTACTGATGATCCAGATACTTTATTCCAAGTTGCTGTTGCTTCAACCCAAGGCGCTCAAGCCATCGGTTCTGCTGCTACTTCAATGATTGGTTTAAACATTGCTGGTTCTGACTTAGCTGGTTCTGTAAACACTGGTGATTCTTACAACGGTGTTTTGGCTTCAAACGTTGGTAACAACGCAACATTGCCTTTCCGTATTGTTGATTTGAAGCGTGATACCGCTATTTCATTCACTGCTACTTATACTAGCGGTACAGGCACATTAACCGTTTCAGCATTGCCTTCTAACTTGTTAGTTGGTACTGAAGTTGGTTACCTTGCTTCTAATGGTCAGTATGTTGGTACTGGTTCCTATGTTTCTACATTTGCTGCTGCTGGTACAACTTCTGTTGTATTGAATAGCGCTCAAGTAACTGTAAACAGCCCAACTGGAACTGCATCTACTGCAATGACAATCCCTGCATCGAGCACGTTGGTATTTACTCAATATCCTGAAGTTTACGTTAAGTTTAACTTTGGTTTACACGAGTACTATAACAATACTGCTCAAGCTGTAACACTTTAATCTAAGGAGCATTAAATGGCTATTTCTCGTGCACAACTACTGAAAGAGTTGCTCCCCGGCTTGAATGCATTGTTCGGCTTGGAGTATGCTCGTTATGGTGAAGAACACAAAGAGATCTACGAAACAGAGACCTCTGAGCGTTCATTCGAAGAAGAAACAAAACTGTCTGGTTTCAGCGCTGCCCCAGTAAAACCTGAAGGCAATGCAATTGCGTATGATAATGCGCAAGAAGCATGGACAGCACGTTACAACCACGAAACTATCGCCCTTGGCTTTAGCTTGACTGAAGAAGCAATCGAAGATAACCTCTACGATTCTTTATCTGCTCGCTACACCAAAGGTCTAGCTCGTGCAATGGCTTATACCAAACAGGTAAAAGCTGCTGCTGTTTTGAACAACGGTTTTAACGCTGCCTATACATATGGTGACGGTCAGCCTTTGTTCTCTACTGCACACCCATTGGTTAACGGTGGTACTAACGCCAACACTCCTTCTACTCCTGCTGACTTGAACGAAACTGCGTTGGAAAACGCTGTTATTCAAATCGCTGCATGGACAGATGAGCGTGGTCTGTTGATCGCTGCTAAACCACGTAAATTGGTTGTTCCACCTGCATTGCAATTCGTTGCAACTCGTTTGTTAGAAACCGAACTCCGTGTTGGTACTAACAATAACGACATCAACGCAATTAAGAACAATGGTTCAGTTCCAGAAGGTTACACAATTAACCACTTCTTGACCGCAACCAATGCATGGTTCTTGACAACTGATGTACCTAATGGTTTGAAACACTTTGTACGTACACCACTTCAGAATTCTATGGATGGTGACTTCGATACTGGTAACGTCCGTTACAAGTCTCGTGAGCGTTATAGCTTCGGTGTTTCCGATCCCCTCGGTGTATACGGTTCTTACTAATCGTAACTACCTAGAAAGACCCCGCCAAAAGCGGGGTTTTTCTTTTATAGGGTTAAATCAAAACCGGGCGGGATGCAAATTAGATCGTGCTGTTGTGGTGGTACTGAATAGCCCATACTTTCAAAGAAAGCAATAATATTGTCGGCATTTTATTTATGCTGTTCAACCATAAACACAGGTTTATAGCAATCAATCCAGTCTTCTGAACCCTTTAAAGCTTCTTCTTCCATGCCTTCTATATCCATTTTAATGAGATCAACGTGTTCATTAAAATAAGACAATGGGTAAACATCAACCCTTTCCATATGATTTTTAATCATATCTGCGTTATCTGATTTATCAATTGGCAATAGTTCAAATCCGCCAAAATTTTGATATGCGTCATAGTCAGGAAACAAGGCATCAATGTAAGGAAGATCATCACCGCCAATCGCATAGTTATAACAATTAACATTGCGTAGACCGTTTAAACTTACCATACCGCATAGTTGATAAAAAATTTGGCTCTGAGCCTCAAAAGATCTAACCAACACTTTATCTTTAAATGTACTGGCTATAGCAAGGGTATGCGTACCAATATTTGCTCCAACATCATAAAAGACAATGTGTTGTTTTTTTGCCAATAGTTTTTCAGCAATACTTTTTAGTATGTTAATTTGCTCTCTTTCAAAATAGCCAGTGCGCTGGATATCACCACATACGCCTCTATCGTTTCTATTAAGAATTAGTTTTCCGTATTCTGTATCTGCAACAAAGTTTGGGTTCATAGCACATCCTTTAAAAATTTTTTGGTCATTTCCATGCCACGACCAAACGAGGCATCTACATCTTTATAGCGAAACACTTTCATAATTCCATCGTCAATATAGGGATTAATGAACAGATCATCACGAGGCGGATCGATGTAATCACCTAGCCATACAAATGTAGGAATACGGTTCATAGCGCTCATTGTTTTAAACCCGCTATCGCTTCCTACCAAGGCTCGGCATTGGCTTACATAGCTAAGGCTAACCGTTGGATTGGGATCTGATACAAATTTAAGGGTTTCTGATTCTTTAATGCCAGTATTTTTTAACTCTTCTTCTAAACCAAAAACCATCAAGTTATATTCTTTGGATTTAAGCTCTTTAATGACCTTTGCGGGAATGGATTTAAGAATCATTCCAAACTTCTTTTGGGTATCGATAGCAAAAGCGCTACCATTGATATGTACTCCAACTACGGGTTTACCATTAGTAAATAGTGGCTTTTGATGCTCAAATGGATAGATATCAAAATACTTAGTACGTGGGCATTGCATCATAGGATGATGGCGGGAAAAAGACCCAAGAATCTTGTTTTGTTCATCCAAAGTGGAAAAGATATCAATAGATTCTGGTTTAATGCGAATTGTTTCAAAGAACTGTGGCGCACCCTTTAAATGGCTTACCACTCGATAACCGATAGGATTTTGACGGTTTTCATCAATGAATGGTAGACATTGTAAAAAATCCCCCATACCCCCCAACAACAATATTATTTGCTCCATTCTAATAAGTCCTTTTTAATGTTATTAACTACAGATTCCCAATCGCCCAATTTGGGCTGGCGGTAAATTTTTATAGTGGGATACCAAGGGCTATCGGTTCTATCCATAAACCAGCGCCAGCAAGTATCAAAACGGTTCATCATCCATACTTCTTTACCCATAGCAGCCGCTATGTGGCACGTAGAGGTGTCTACAGCAATAACAAGGTCTAGATTAGCAATATATGCTGCGGTGTCTGCAAAGTCCTTAAAATCGGCTGTATGGTTGATCATATCTTTCCAACCTAAACAATTGTCAAGTTCCTGCTCTGGTCCTTCGCCTTTTTGTAAAGAATAGAAGTTAAGATTGTCAAGTTTTAATGGCAAAAGTTTAGATAAAGCAATGTTTCTACGCTCATTAACCGCCCATACTTCTGGTTGATCAGGTCTAAAACCACCGCTCCATACCAATCCAACATTCTTTTTACCGTTTTTCAAGATTTTTCTTGAAAATTCTTGAACCAAGGCGGGATCAGTTTTGATATAAATACCATATGGGATGCTATCCATACGTGTTTTAAATGCATAAGGCAGACTCATTAATGGAATGTGGTAGTCATATGGCGGAAGAAGCTCTCCATTTGCAACAACTATATCTACCCAGTCTTGCATAGAAAGTAAACGCATTAAAGGTTTTTCTGTGCCAATGATTACCGTAGCACCAGCTTCCTTAGCTAATTTGGCATAACGGCAAAACTGAAGCATATCCCCTAAACCTTGCTCACCGTGAATAAATAATGTCTTGCCGTTTAAACTTTGGGATCCGTCAAAAGTAATTCCTGTAAACGGTCTACGAGGATAAACAGATCGATTCCACCGCCATTCATGTTCATCCCATGCGGTTTCGTATTCGCCTTTCAAAAGTAGGCATAAAGATCTATTAAAGCGGGCATCAGCAAGATTGGGATCTATTTCTACCGCTTTGTTATAGTCTGCCAGCGCCTCGTCTGGACGACCTAAGTTTTGATATACAAGCCCACGGTTATTGTAAAAAGCTTCAATTCCTTTGGGGTTTTGTTTGATTCCCGCCTCATAACATGATAAAGTCTCTTCCATGCGATGCAACTTTTGCAGGGCTATTCCTTTGTTGTTATATGCCTCTGGAAAGTTTGGCTTATATTTAAGGGCTAAATCGTAGCATTTAATTTCTTCTTCAATTTTATGCATTGTCCCTAAAACAATCCCCTTGTTATAATGGGCTTCTGCATAGTTTGGGCTTAATCTAATAGCTTCTTCAAAGTCTAAAATAGCTAATTCTGGCTGTTTTACAGCGGCAAAGGCATTTCCTCGGTTGTTTAAAACCATAGGATTATTGGGATAGCGCTCTAGAGAATGATTAAACCAAGAAATGGCAGAAATAAAGTTATTAGCTGTGCCTAAAACACAACCAATTAAATGATAAGCATCTGGGTGATTTGGGGCTGATGCAATAATTTCCTCGCACAGGAGAATTGCTCGCTGGTTATCACCTTTGGCATGACATTGATGAGCCAAGTTTAATCTGGCAATATTTTGATCGCTAAGTAATAGCTGTTTTTTCTTGGTAACGTTCTTGTTTTTCATTGTTGAAGTCTAACATAAAAAAATTAAAAAACAATCGGTTTAAACTTGCAAGATGTTTAAACTTAGTGTATAAATACAATATCTGGGTGATTGCTTAAACCACCACTGCCCCAGCAGACGATGCAACGATCGGTTTAAGCCTTTTGCATAAGGAGTCCATTATGGGACGTAGTACATTTGAAGGTCCAATTCTATCTGGTGACCAACGCTTTGGCGCTCAACGTGACGTTGGCGCAGCTTTATTGACACAAACTTGTTTTTTAGATTTTTCTAAAACTACTGCTGGTACTGCTGGTTATAGCGGTGCATCAACAGTGTTTGTTTCTCCAAACAATATTCCTAATAACGTAGGCACTATTTGGACTCCACAGTCTGGTTCTTATAACACCAACGGTCCTACTGTTGCAACAGCACCTACTGCTGATGCTACTGGAACTATTTATCGTGGCGCAGTATTCTTGTTGCCACAAGCATCAAACATTCAAAATATTTTTGTTGATTATATTGCTCAACCTACTGATGGTAGCTCTAATACAGCTTCACAAGTAAACGTATTTATTTCTAATCAATTTGTAACCTCTTCTACTGGCGCTGCATACGCAAGCGTTGCCGCTTTGGGTACTTCAGTTGCTCGCACCACCGCAACTTATACTGCTACTCAATATGCAAATGCACAGTCCACTTTGCAAGACGTACAAAATATTCAACCGGGTCAACAACCTACATGGTTTAGCCAAGTAGTTGCAACATTCCAAATCCTTGGTTCAAGTTTGGGTGCTCCTGTAAGCGGTAAATTGGCTGTTACATTGCAATATGCTCAATCCGATCAAAACATTGGAAATAGTTCAACCTATCCATATGGTAATTTTGACTAATAATCCGATGGGGAACTTCGGTTCCCCTTTTTAAAATTTAAGGAGATATTATGTCAGCAGGATGGAGTTTACTGAATTTCTTTTCGCCCAACACCCAAACGGGTGCTATGGGTACACAGACCGCCTCTACCCCATTAACGGGTATTGATGGTGCTGCTCAATTTGTTGCGCCTCAGCGTCTGCGTGACGTTGTAGGTAAGCTTAAAGTTTCACAATCACAAAACATTTATGATGCCGACTTTGAATATGGTGTTCAACCATTACGTTGGGAACAGTTTGTTCAAAACATTTCTGGTCAAGCATACATTGTTCAAAACCCCGGTTTAGGCGGTGTGTCAATGAACATCGGTGGTGGTAATACCCCCGGTGACATTACTATTCGTCAGTCACGTCCTTATCATCGCTATCAGCCCGGCAAGACAATGTATATGGCTTCTAACGTGAACTTTGGTTCATCTGTTAGCGGTCAAACACAACGTGTTGGTATTTTTGATGACTCCAACGGTATTTTCTTTTTGCAAAGTGGCGCACCTTATCCCGGTAATCCATATGCAATGTATTGCGTAATTCGTTCCGATTCAGGCGGTTTGCCAGTAGATCAAGTATTCCCAATGGAAGCTTGGAACGGTAATAAGAATATTATCAATGCAATTGACTGGACTAAAGTTCAGATGATTTGGCAAGAGTATGCTTGGTATGGTGCTGGTGCTTTGCGTTGGGGCGTAGTCATCAACGGTGAGCCTTGGGTTGTTCATCAAGTTGGTACAGGTAACGGTACAGTAAATGGTGTAGCTCAAGTTAAACCTTGGAGCCGTACTGGTAACTTGCCAGTTCGCTATGAGCAACGTGATAATGGGTCTTCTGGTCAATCTTTAATGACCCACTATGGTGTGTCAGTATTGGTTGAGGGCGGTATTGATAAACAGCGTGGATTTACCTATTCTTATGGTAACTATGCAGCTTCTCAACAGCGTAGTTTGACTGGTGCAGTAACTCGTTACCCAGCCATGTCATTCCGTATGAGAGCAGTTGGTTCAGATATTTTTGACCAAACTAACGCTGCTGCTACTGGCGGTACTCCACAGACTTTGACTATTAGTGCAGCTACTCCAGCCATTACCTCAGTTGTTGGTCAAGCTAGTGGCGGTCAAGCTTTGGTTACTTTTGCATCTCCTCACGGTTATGCAGTAACTAATCCAGCTAACGCTAATAGCCCAGCACAATATGTAACGCTAAGTTCATTTACACAAACTGCTTCTATTACTGGTTATTCAATTGCCAGCACAACATTAACAGTAACCACAATTACTGCTGGTGCAATCCAGTCTGGAATGACTTTGACTGGTACTGGTGTTGCTTCTGGAACAATCATCAGTGCTCAATTGACTTCTACAGGATCTGCGGTAGGATCACAAGCTTACTCTAGCGGTGGTGCAATAGGTTCAAGCGTTGTAGTATTAGCGGCTGGTACTGGATTTGCGGTAGGGCAATTAATTGCGGGAACAGGTATTCCAGCAAGCACATTTATCTCTGCCGTTAACGGTGCAACCATTACTGTTACTAAAGCATTTACCGCACAAGTTGCTGGCACAGTAACATCTTATGCCGTAGGCGGTGTTGGTACATATCAATTAAGCTCTGCTCAAACTGGTGTATCTGGTACTTTAACAGCTACAACAACCTATGCAGCGCAAACTTGGTTAATCCAGTCTGTTCCAACAACTAGCACAATGGTTCTACCAATTTTATTGGCAAACGGTGCAACATTGACTTCTACTCCAACAGCAACATATTGGGGCACAAATCAATGGGTTGGTAAGTCTGTTTACTATCAGGCAGCATTGCCAAGCCTTACTGGTGCAGCTATTGGCGCAGCCACTTTAATTGGTGGCGTAACTCAAATACCTGTAACTTTAAGCTTTGCATCAATTACTAGCTTGGCAACTAACAACGTTATTACAATTGCTGGTGCAGCACCTACCCAGTACAATGGTATTTATAACGTAACAGCGTTAAATGCTACTCAGGCACAGATCTTCTTGCCTTCTAGTCCGGGTGCAATTACGTTGGCTGCTCAAACTATCACATCGCCATATACAGGACGTATTACAAGTAATACAACCTCTGCAATTACATTTGGTGATGTCGTAACCGGTAATCCATTGCCTAATCCGCCAACATCTGGATGTTCATATCAGATTGGTTTGATTGACCGTGGACAGTTATTGCCACAAACATTGTTGACTAATACCAGTCAGACTGCTTTGATTGAGTTAATTGCTAGTACGCCAACCAATCAGTTGTCATTGCAAAATGCATCGTTTAAACCATTAAATACACTTGGTTCATTTAACTCGTTTGCTGAAGTTGATTTATCATCAATCGGATTAAGTGGCGGTGAAGTGGTTTATGCCTTCTCAACTCCAAATAATGCATTGCAACAATTAGATTTGACAAACTTCTTCCCAGTATTGACCAACATCAAAGGTAACGTAGCTGATATTTTGACAGTGGCAATTACTACTACAGTTGGTACAGTGGTTCAGGTTAACGTAGTTTGTCAGGAAGCGATGGCTTAATATGGCTAAATCACCAGCATGGACTCGCAAAGAAGGTAAAAATCCTTCAGGCGGTTTAAACGCTAAAGGTAGAGCAAGTTTAAAAGCAGCGGGTCATGATATTAAGCCACCTCAACCAGAAGGCGGGTCACGGAAGAAATCTTTCTGTGCCCGCATGAGTGGTATGAAAAAGAAATTAACTTCATCTAAAACAGCTAACGATCCAGATAGCCGTATTAACAAATCTCTAAGAAAGTGGAAATGCTAATGGACGGCTTAATGCAATTTTGGAATGCTGGCTTAACTGTAGTTATTGCGATTATTGGATTTTTTGTAAAAGAAAAATTTAATAAAATAGATACTTTAGAAAAGTTATTAAATCGCACTAGAGAAGAAGTGGCTAGGGATTATGTAACTAATAGCGAAGTACAACGTATAACCGATCATATTGACCAACGTTTTAACAAGTTGGAAGAAAAGATTGACAGATTGATTCATGGGACTAATAATGCCTAGTGTATCAAAAAAACAACACAATCTAATGGAAGCGGTAGCTCATAATCCGAGCTTCGCCAAGAAAGTAGGTATCCCTCGCTCTGTTGGCGAGGATTTTAGCAAAGCCGACAAGGGCAAAACTTTTAAAAAGGGTGGAAAAATGAAAAAGAAAATGGCAATGGGTGGTGAAACCATGGGATCAAAAAATATGTCTAAAGACGTAGAAGCTGGTTCTAACAAAAAAATGAAGTTTGGTGAATCTGCCGTTCAGAAAAAAGGTCATACTAAAGGTAAAAATTTAGGTGACTCTGGCAAAGAAATTGGTATTGAAGGTGGCATGAAAAAAGGCGGCAAAGTTAAAAAGATGGCTGCTGGTGGTACTGCTTCTAGCCGTGCTGATGGCATTGCACAACGTGGTAAAACAGTTGGTAAATACTGCTAATTAAGGAAATATTATGAAAAATGATCACCCACCACTAATGAATGAAAAGTCTGGCGACCACATTCATCATGTACACCATGTAGAAAAACATCATGGTGGCGATGGACACGCACACCACCATGAAATGTATGGCAAACACGCTGCTGGTCACAAAAAGCACCATGAGCACGTAAAAGCTATGTGCGGTGGCGGCAAGACTGGCTCTATGAAAGTAGTTGGCTAATGATGGCTTCCCGTGGAATGGGCGATATAGCCCCTTCCAAAATGCCTAAGAAAAAGGTCATCCAACGTAAGGATGATCCTAACGCTGTAGATATGTATAAAGAAGGCGGCAAAGTAAACGCTGCTGGAAATTATACAAAGCCTAGCTTGCGCAAACGCATAGTTGCACAAGTTAAAGCTGCGGCTACTCAGGGAACTGGGGCGGGTAAATGGTCAGCACGAAAAGCACAGTTGGTAGCTAAAAAGTATAAAGCTGCTGGCGGAGGTTACAAATGAGCAGTCTTGCAAAACCCCAAAAATCTTTAAAGGCTTGGGGCGAGCAAAAGTGGAGAACAAAGTCTGGCAAACCTTCTAGTAAAACAGGAGAGCGTTATTTACCAGAAAAGGCTATTAAAGCTTTAAGTCCACAGGAGTATGCCGCAACAACACGTGCTAAACGTGAAGGTAAGGCAAAAGGTAAGCAGTTTGTAGCGCAACCAAAAAGTATTAAAGAAAAAACAAAAGCATATAGGAAGGTATCATAAAATGAGTTTATTCCAACATTTTGAAGATGAAGCAGAACACGTATTGGATCTTTTAAAAAAGGCAATCCGTCATGAAATGCAAATTTATGGTGCTGCTAACCCAACATCCGAAGCATTATTAAAGACTGTAGAAGCTCACCTAGAAACTCCCGCTCCTGCGCCTGTAGAAGCGCCTGTAGCGCCCGTTCAAGCAGCAGTGGCTACCCCAGTATCAACTGAACAAAACGTGGCTTAAAACGGCTAAATAATGGCTTATACCAGTGGTGCATCATCCTTTAACCTTGACCTCACTGACCTTGTAGAAGAGGCTTTTGAGCGTTGTGGCTCGCAATTACGTACTGGATATGATTTAAGAACCGCCAAGCGGTCTATCAATCTATTAACTATTGAGTGGGCTAATAGAGGTATTAACCTTTGTACGGTTGAAGAGGTTTCTATTCCTATGGTATATGGTCAAGCTATATACCCAGTAGAAACTGACACAATTGATATTTTAGATTTAATCACTAGAACCAATAACGCTAGTGCAAGCAATCAACAAGATATCAATTTAAACCGCATTTCTGAGTCAACATATTCAACTATTCCGAACAAGTTAACCTATGGCAGACCAATCCAAACTTGGTACAACCGCCAAACGGGTAATGCAAACATTTATTCTGGAGTCACTTTGGCTGGTGCTATTACAGCCTCTGACACTGCTATCACTCTTAGCTCTACGGCTAATATTCGATCTACTGGCTATATTCAAATTGATAACGAGATTATTGGTTACGTCAATATTTCGGGTAATCAACTATTAAATTGCTATCGTGGACAGTATAATACTACTGCCGCTTCTCATGCCCAAGGCGCACAGATTTATAACCAACAGTTGCCTTTTCTTGCTGTATGGCCCACCCCTGATAATTCTACGCCATATACATTGGTTTATTGGAGAATGAGAAGAATACAAGATTCTGGAACGGGTGTATTTATTCAAGATATCCCATTCCGCTGGATTACTTGTATGGTTGCTGGTTTAGCGTATTACCTGTCTTTAAAAATACAAGGCATTGATCCTCAGCGTGTTTTGGCTCTTAAAGCAGACTATGCGGAGCAGCTTGAGCAAGCAGTAGAAGAAGATAGGGAAATGGTTTCAATACGTTTTGTGCCTCGTAATCTGTTTTATGCGAGGTAATCATGCCGAATAGGTATGCAAGTGGTAAACACGCAATTGCGGAATGTGACAGATGCGGTCAAAGATATAAGTTAGTTGAATTAAAAAAACTGACCATCAAGACCAAGTTGGTAAGTATTAAGGTTTGCCCCGAATGTTGGGATCCTGATCATCCTCAGTTAAGACTGGGTATGTATCCAGTAAATGATCCACAGGCGGTACGTGAACCAAGACCTGATATTAGTTATTACGCTTCAGGACCGAGCGGATTGCAAATTAATCAGGGCGGTGGAACTAGTGTTACACAGGCTGGTTTCCCAGAAGGCGGTAGCAGAGTTATTCAATGGGGTTGGTATCCTGTTGGCGGTGCAAGTGGTTTTGATAGGACGCTTACTCCTAATTATTTAGTAGGCAAAGGTAATATAAATTCAGTAACAATATCAACAACTTAGGAGTAAAAAATGGCAAAGATGATGAGTGAAAAAGAAGACATCAAGCAGGATAAAAAAACTGCTGATGCGGAAATTAAAAAAGCGTTTAAACAGCATGATAAGCAAGAGCACAAAGGTGAGCACACCAAACTCAAGCTTAAAAAAGGCGGAATGGACGTTAAGAAAATGGCTAAGGGTGGCGTAACCCAGTCTAACTTGCGTAGCATGGGTCGCAATATGGCTCGTGTTACCAATCAAAAATCTTCTTCAAGAGGTCGTTAATATGGCAAAGCAAATCAAACCAACTAAAAAAGATAGTCCATCTATCTTGTTGGGCGATCAAATGGGTAAAACCAACGAGCCAGCAGAAGCATATGCTCGTCCACATAAAATGGATGGCAAGACTTTGACTCAAGCGGACATTGGTTTTGAAGTAATGATGCCTACTCGCAAAGCTTGGACACCTTTAAACGGTGGTGTAAGCATCGGTCACTTTGACTATGTTAAGGATGAAGGACTTGAAACCCGTGGCAATGGCGCTGCGGAAAAGGGTCGTAAAGCACGTGGACCAATGGCATAATGAACTACGAAACGTTATATAACAATATTCAGACCTACGCACAGACGAACGAAAGTACGTTTGTAGCAAATATTCCATTTTTTGTAATACAGGCTGAAACTCGTGTATATAACTCAGTTCAAATTCCATCACTACGCAAAAACGTATTGGGAAATTTAACATCTGGTAACCAGTATTTAACTTTGCCGTTTGACTGGCTTGCCACTTATTCCTTAGCGGTAGTTGATAGTAGTGGAAACTATACCTATTTATTAAATAAAGATGTCAATTTTATTCGTGAAGCGTACCCTAACAATGGCTCAACATCTTGGTCTTTGCCTAAGTACTACGCTATTTTTGGCAGTTCTACTAATAATGTTAATGAGTTAACCGCCATTGTTGGTCCTACTCCCGACTCATCATATAACACAGAACTACATTATTTTTACTATCCAGTATCGATTGTTCAGGGCGTTGTAGCGACTTTAAACGCTACTTTTACCGCTGGTACATTGTATAGTCCGGGCTTGTATCAAAATATTCCAATGACAGGCGGGTCAGGATCAGGCGCAACTTGCGACATTTTGGTCAATTCAACTGGTAACGTGGCATCCGTAACATTGCAAAATGGTGGTAGCTTTTATCAGGTTGGCGATTCATTAAGTGTAGCAACCGCTAACATTGGTGGTTCTGGATCTGGATTTTCTGTGGGCGTAGCTACTGTTAATAACGCACAAGGTCAAAGCTGGCTTGGCGATAACTACGATCCTGTGCTTTTCTATGGTGCTATGCGTGAAGCAATGCTTTTCCAAAAGCAGGAGCAGGATATTGTTAAATACTATGAAGAAAAGTTCCAAGAAGCGCTTAATGAAATGAAACGTCTTGGTGATGGTCTTGAGCGTGGCGATGCTTACCGTGATGGTCAGACCAAGTTAAAGGTTAATACATAATGCCAATCGTACAAGGTCAAACCACCCTATTTAAAGCCAACATTTTGTCTGGTTTGGAGAACTTTACCCTAAGCTCTCCTTATACCTACAAAATAGCCCTTTATAACGGTAACGCCAATTTAAATAATACGACCACCGCCTATACATCAACCAACGAGGTAACTGGCACAGGCTATACGGCAGGAGGTCAAGTTTTGACCATTTCTGTCTCGCCAACCCAAGATACCACCAATAACATAGCTTATATCTCGTTTAACAACGTAACTTGGACTGGAAGCCTTTCCGCAAATGGGGCTTTAATTTATAATAGCACCACTGGCGCAGCTTGTTTTATCTTGAATTTTGGTAGCACGATTACCAGTTCAAAAACCTTTACCGTGACTTTCCCCACGGCAACATCAACAACAGCAGTACTGACAATTAGTTAAGGAGTTTTAAATGGAAAAATCAAACGTTGGCGATATTAGCACTGCTAGTATTACCAGAGGTGCAGAAACAGAAGAATTTCTGGGAATGCAAGGTTTTTATGACGTTAAATGTTACGATAGTAACGGCAATCTAAAGTGGGAAGACAAAGCTCCTAACTTGGTAACTGCTGTTGGTAAAGGAGCATTATTTGATTATTATTTTGGTGCAACTGGTACTGGTGGCGGTACTTCTTCTGGTGCTAACTATCTTGGATTGGTAGGAAGCGCATCTTCTACTGCTAACTATTTCCAATCTGACACAATGAGTTCACACGCTGGTTGGATTGAAGTTGGCGGATCAAATGCTCCTGCTTATACGGGTAACCGTCAATCTCCAAGCTGGACCGCTGCATCAAACAATGGCTCTGCATCACCAAGCAACGTAGTATCTAAAGCGGCTGGTGCTTTGACATTCTCTATGACAAGCGGTGGTACAGTATTTGGTTGTTTTATTAACTCAGGCGCTTCTGCTTCAGCGACAAAAGATACAGGTACTACTGGTATTTTATACAGTGCTGGTAGCTTTACTGGTGGTAGCAAAATTGTAGCAAACGGTGACTCAATCGCTGTTACTTATACAACTACTGCAACGTCTTAATTAGGAGCCTTTTATGGCTTTACAGTTCGCTGATCGTGTCCTACAGACTGGTACAGCCAACACCACCGTTAGTTTTACTTTAACGGGAACGGTTGTTGGCTATCAAGCCTTTTCCACTTTAACAACTGGAAACACGACTTACTATGCCGCAACAGATGGAACTAACTGGGAAACTGGGTTAGGAACATTAACATCGTCCACTTTATTGACACGCACCACAGTATTGCAATCTAGCAATTCTAATACTGCTGTTACATTTAGCGGAACTGTAACCGTTTGGGTAGATTATCCATCTTCTAAATCTGTTAATTTAGATGCAAATAACATTCTGAGTTTACCAAATCAATCGCTTACAGCCACATTAAATTCAGGTGTAATTGCGGTTGGTGGAGTAATGAACTTTAGTGATACTGTCATCGTAATGAGTTCAGTGGCATCTACTAACAGCTATTTCCAAAATGTTATTCAAAATACATCTAGTGGCACACAAGCATCTGCTGAATTTATTGCATATAACAACAACGGTACGGCATCTACAAACTTTGCAACTGTAGGTATTAATTCTTCTGGATATACTGGCGTAGGCGCTGTTAATGCTTCTGGATATGCTTATTTCTTATCTGGAAGCACAGATATGGTTCTTGGAACAATTGGTTCAAATAACCTACACGTTGTTACAAATTCCCAAGCAACCGATGCAATTACTGTTAATACTAGTAATGCGGTAGCGTTTAATGGTCAGTACGGAACCTCTGGATACTATTTACAAAGTAATGGTAGTGGTTCTGCCCCAACATGGACCCAAGTTGCTGCTGGTGCTACTGTAACACCGACTAGTAGTAATACTACTTATTATGTAGTTGGTTCATCTGCAACCTCTGGAACGCAAACAGTAGCTTCAATTTCTGTTACTAGCCCA
>Ga0208616_1000182_pt1 | contig 21436 bp, 33 predicted proteins | sample CryBogCBE16Oct07_FD_184575 | JGI IMG/M metagenome (GOLD analysis project Ga0208616, IMG submission 184575) | Freshwater microbial communities from Crystal Bog, Wisconsin, USA - CBE16Oct07 (SPAdes) (version 2) | ecosystem: Environmental > Aquatic > Freshwater > Lake | place: Crystal Bog... | reverse complement strand
TCAGGATTATTGCTGTCTGCAAGTTCATAAGCCTCTTGCATAATCCTGATTCTGATGGGTTCAAAGTCTTTGTTGCTTATCCACCCCACAGGCTCCTGCGCTTTCTGAACCCAGTTTTTACCATCCCACTCATAGCCAATTTCACGTAGCTTTGATGCGGCACAGTAAGCAATTGTTCGGTTCATTTCGCTCATGTCTTTTAGTGGCTCACCCTGCTCATGCTGTGCTACCAGTTTGGCAAATTCCACGATTTCATTTGAAAAGCAAAGATAGTAATCATGGTCTATACGCATACGCTCAAAACCCAATTTTTTAGCCATTTCAATGATTTGTTCGTCAGTCATGTGTTCTTCTCCTTGAGTTTGGCTTCTAGGGCATTAGCAAATTCATGTATGCCTTCAATCCATGATTCGTGATTGTTGCGGCATGAGGTTAGATGAATTTCAGCAGAATCAATATCTTCTTCTGTCAGACCAACCCATTCAGGCTCTGATTGTGGAGGTTTACATTTTGGGCAAGTCTGGTCTGTGCAACACGGGATGTAATCAACATTACCTAAAATTTCACGCTTTGGTTGTGCCAGTGCTTCTTTGATAGCTGCAATTGGTTCACTGTAGTCAAGCGACCCAAGATAGCTGTTACTTTCTTCCAAATACTCCAGCGCCATACGCAAGGCTTCGTCTTTAGTCATTTTGTTTCTCCTGTTGCTTTTGCTCTAGGGCTTCTTCTAGGGCTTCTTTGATTGCGGTAAGGGCGTTGTCAACAAGGTGTGCATCTCGTTTTCCAAGTTCATACCCGCTGTAGTCATTGATGCACAACGCATCCAGCGCTTCCAACGCCATGCGTAGGGCTTCGTCTTTAGTCATGTTTAGCCTCTCTTAATGCTTTAAGTTCATTTCTCAGGCGTGTGTAGCCTGCGTAGTGCAGGGCCATCTCATAAGAGCCATCCTGTGCGCTCTGCCAATGTGCCTGTGCCTCTCTAATCTTTTCCATCTCAGCGAGTATTTGTTCTTCAGTCATGCGTCTCTCCATTTCCAACCCAGTAGTTCTTCTGTGTTTTTGATCTGCTGGTCAGTCGGTTTGTGGTGCATAGCAAACATCATTAGTTGAGGTGCGCCTTCATACAAAACCCAATATCCCACGGGTTTGGGTGGCGCAGTAAATGTGTATTCTTTTGATGTGTCAGTCATGCTTTGCTCTTGCTGTTTTGCGTACTAATTTTTCTCGTATCGCAATGCAAGTCTTGCAACTACGATGACCAATTTTGTTTAACTTTGTGTTCTTTTCCGTGAATTCATGTCCTCGTTTGCAATGGGTTTTATTTGATTGACCTATTGTGCAAACTCGTTTTTTCTTAGCGCAATCACGCATGTTGTCAGTTCTGTCTCCGAGAAACAAATGATCTGGATTGACACAAATTCTGTTATCACATTTGTGTAGTACCCATAAGCCCTCAGGAATTGGCCCATTGACCATCATCCATGAATACCTATGTGCCCCGTGACATTTACGCCCCTCATTAAGTAAGTGCGTAAAAAAAGCACCGTAACCATTCCCCCTAACGGCACTGCTCCATTCCCAACATCCATTGGCGGTTTCTTTGTTGACCTTTTCCCAAAATCTTTGTTCAATTGGTTTCATTGCACGCTGCTTTTTCATGTTTACTCCATTGACATTGTTCGCACATTCTACCACGCTCATGCTGTGCTACCAGTTTGGCAAAGGCTTTAAGATCATCATCATAAATACCGTCACAATATTCTGAGAAAAACTTATCAGTGCGCCGTTTTATGCCAACCTGTCTAGCCATCTCAATGATCTGTTCGTCAGTCATGCTTCACCTCTTATCTTGAGCCCAGTCGGGTCACTTTGCAGGCTGATGCTGTCGTGCATCTGGCGCAATAAGGCGCAGAAGTTTTCACGCTCATGCTCTGCTACCAGTTTGGCAAACTCATATAAAGGGGCCATGTTTGTGGCTGGATTGTCCCAACCACATTTTTTTGCTATTTCAATAATTTTTTCGTCAGTCATTTCTTCCCCTTGATCTCGATGTATTTCTCGGGTGGGGGCGGTGTCATTGTTTCGCTAGGGGGAACCCAGCCATGCTTGCGCCATAGCGCCTGCACGTCACTGCCCGACTTCCATACGAAGTCCTTGGGTGGGTAACTGATCTTTGAGTACGGTACTTGTGTCATGTTCATCCCCTAAACGCACGGGTTAATGTTTCAAATAACTTCACGCCCTCACCGAAGCTGATGTTGTCCAGCACATACTCGGCAGTTAGCTTTGTAGGTGGAAGTTTCAAAACCGTTTGTTCATCTTGTGTAGGGGCAGTTGCCACTTTCTTAGCGGCTCTACGTTGGGTTTGTGCGGCGGCTCGTTCAGTAGCAAAAGCGCTTGAGCTAGGCACATAATCAGACGTGGTTGAAAATAACGCACCATTCTCTTTCTGCACAAATACCCCTGAACCAACGTATGCGCTGATGAGGCTTGAGGTTGATTGTCGTTTGTGCCCAGCAGCTTCTAGCTTCGCAACGATCTGCGATTTAGTCATGCCGGGGTTGTCTACCACCATCTTAAATGTGGCACGTGTAGTACCTGTGGTTTCGCGTTTTGATTTATTCATTGGTTGTTCCGTAACTTCTAACGTTAGAACTTCGTCTTGTTTATCCCATTCAGCAAGGGTGCGTTCAAGTTCAGTCTGTAATGTTCCCATTTTTGCAATCCTCAAAAAGTGATAATTGGTCTGGATGTTCAAGTTCGTAAACGTCACGCATACGCATCTCTAGTCGTTCGGACAAAGCTTTAATCAAACCTGTCTGCCCATCTGCGTATCGCAATAGTTCTTCATCTGTTAAGTGGTCATAAGTCATGTCATTCCATTTCAATAAATTTAACAAGGTTGCCCTTGCTGTCGGTCGTAAACCAAACGATTAGGTCTGGTGGTGGTTGGATGATACGGCGGGCATACCCGCCAATCTTTGCCATGTCTATGATGTTGACGAGCCAATCAGGTCGCCCCGCAATTTCACCGTGTCGCTTGGCTGTCTTTGCATCACTCCATTGCGACAAACTGTAATGACCCTCACGTTCTTCATAGCGATACTCGGTATCAGGGTCACTACGTTCGGTATCAATAAATGTATTCATGTGTGTTCGGTCTCTGTCCCATCGCAAAAATCTACCCTCCTCTGTGTACTGGTACTGCAAACCTCTTTCTAATAATGCAAGTGCTTCTTTAGCTACCAAGTCTACTGACAATAATTTATTCGACATCAGCCTCCTCCCCCCAGTCGAAAGCATCAAGGATCGCATCAACCTTTTGTTTTGTAAGTACCCGTGTGCCATCTTCTTCCCGCAGTTCTTTAGGTGTTACACCGGATAGTACGGCCTCAAGCTGACGCCGAGCTGACTCAAGCTGAGGGTCTTTTGTAATGTTCATCGCAGTCAACAACTCGCACAGATCAACCGCACCAGTTACCAACGTGTCGTGGAACACACGCTTCTTACCATCTTCCTCAACCACCAGCCGGTCACTCAGCTTAGTCAACGCTGTGTGCAACCTATCCCATGCATCACGATTAGCCTGAGTTAACTGTTCTTCTAGCTTGCGTTCGTATTGCTCTACGAGTTCACGTTGCACCGTACTCTCAACATCTAAACGAAAGTCCCCTGCCGTTGGCAGTGGCGTGAAGCTAGAGTCCATGCGGAACCGTTGTGCTACTTGATTGCGTGTCAGGTATTCGCCCCGATCAAACAGAGTGCCAAGCTGAAACGCCGCCGCCGCTACCAATGTGTCGTACTTGTCCAAGAACGCCTCGACCAGCAGATCAAACTCAGAGCGGAACCGACCCATAGTCTTTTGGTAATCCATCAGCGAGATGGTAGGTAGCAGTCGTGCACCGTGGTCATTCCACGGCAGAGTCATGCGGTAATGTTCAGCCCGAGCCCTTGCTTGGAACTTGGTGATGTTCTCCAACTCTTTGCACTCAGCAAACAAATTTTTATATACAGACGCCGCCTTCTTAGAGCCTGAGCCCTTGGCACTCGTCACCTCGGCCTGAGTTGATTTGTCCTGCTTGCGACCTGAATACACTGAGATGTTCAAGTCCACCAGCATCGCACTCCGTGCCACACCTGCTACTGTATTAGTTCTAACGTTAGAAGTTTCGTAATTCATGATTGCTCTCCAGCGATTACAAGAATAGTTGCGATTGCATCGGCCAAGGATTCATCAGGCCGCACGATATACACATGGGTAAACCACCTGTCGTGCACTACGTCACGCTTGCGGTATTGCAGTAGTTTGCCGTTTACCGCAGAAACAAGCTGCACAATGAGATGCGGGTCTGTGTCGAGTGAGTCCATTCTGGTGTCCGAAATACCTTTACTAACAAGCGGCGCTCGTATGGCAGACTGCATATTTTTAATATCCTGCTTCAGGTCAAAATAGTTTTTGAGTGTTTTAAATAGTTTCATGGTTACCCCTTAAAAATCTGTTTCAATTGATCGGTTTATGTTCAGTAAGTTCTCTGCGTAGGCAGAACATTCAATGTCTATGTCGTTGTACTCCTCACCGATGCGGGCAAACTCAACGCTTATCTGCTCGTTAAGTTCATTCTCAAAAAACTCCCGCATCTCGTTGAACCGCTGTATTTCAGGATACCCGTCGTACCACTTGATATCACTAGCCGTGAACTCCAACACTTTCTTGTGGTCATACCAGACAAAGTAGTTGTCACTCCAATAGTCCATGACATCCTTGAACTGCGTGTTCATTAGAGTTTTGATTAAGTCGTAGCGTTCCTCACCCACATCCCGATGGCGTTCGGTTGGGTAAATGACGCATGACACTTGACTTCTGTATCCCATGATTAGTCCTCCAAGTTAATAGTGATTCCGAATGGACTTCTAACGTTAGAAGTTAGTGCCCAGAGTGTTGGCACATCGGTGTGCCCCCAGTCGCCTACATACCCATCGCTAAACTGCACGATCGCATTAGGACGAATAGCTTTCTCACGCAAGTAATCAAACAACACGCTACCGTCTGTGCCGCCGCCACCTTTGGGCTTCAAGTCTTGAACAGCGAACTGCCCATCCTCGAAAGTCTGATGACCTGCGACTTCTGAGTCCCAGTACAAAATATGAGTTTTGCTTGGCTTGACTTGCTCGATGATAGTTTTAATCTCCGAAACGAACCGCGCCATTTCATACCCACCGAAGCATGAGCCTGATGTATCGAAGCCAATCACCAGCTCGTTGATCTTGTTGCTAATCATGCTGGGCATATAGATGTCCATGCCCAAGTACCTACGGTTAGGTTTGCGCCAAGTCGATTCATCGTTACCTGCACAAGTTTCGGTAATGAACTCACGCAGTACCTTGCGCCAATCAACCTTGGGTTGCAGTAGATCACCGAACACACCATCGCTACTACCCGCGCCCTTACCTTGCAACTTCTTACGCATGATCTCGCCTTGACGAATGGCACGTTGGATTTCGTTGGCACGTTCGGATTCCTTGGCTGCATCGACTTGCTCACCACCATCCCAATCATGCTCATCAAACCCATCGCCCTCGCCGTCACCTTGCCCGTTGTCGTCCTCGTCTTGTTGCTGTTGCAAGTCATCGAAGATTTGTTTAACCGACCAGCCCCGATACTTAGAGTCTGGTTGTATGCCTAGCTTGGGCATCGTGACGAAGCCATTGCCCTTGTCTGTATCTTCTAATGCAAGGTTCACGAAGTAGTCTGCCGATACGTTTGCAAGATGTGGGTCTTGCTCATGCAGGGATTTCCACACCGTGATGTGCCGATAGGCTTTGTGCATTGCCTCGTGCAAGATTAAGAACCGCAACTCTGGGTCGGTCTTCATGTGTTCCTCGATGAACTTGGGGTTGTATAGAACGTCCCAGCCATTGGTACACGCAGTCGGTATGTCCTCGGTTACCTTCACTTTGCCACAGGCTAGGATGCCTGAGAACGCACAGAACTCCTTGTGTTGCATGATCGCAATGTGCGCCTTCTTGATTCGATCTTCTGTATTCATTACTCACTCCGGTTACTTGTGTTAAATAGTTTCGCCATGCCCACAGCTTCTTCTTTAGTTAGGTCAGTCGCTAGGATTTCCATACCTTCAAGAGTGTGTGCGCTGTACGATGTAGGCACAGCGATAAACGCTATACGTTTTGTTACTGGGTCGGCTAGTAGCTTGATAACCATGTAGTTATCGAATGGCATCTGCTCTATATCCCACCCATCTATGGGCTTCCATTTATCCATAACTTCTAACGTTAGAAGTATTTGCCCAGCTTGGCCGCTTGTGTTGTGAACTTCTTATTCATACACGCCATGCTTACCTTGCTGGGGTTACTGCACACAGTCGTCATGAACAATGCATGAGCCTCGAACGAAACCCTAGCCACACGTTCCATGTATTCCATCACGCTGTCGATTGAGTCCTTGTTCACACGACCTGCCAACATGAACGCCAAGATAAACATAGCACCCGCACCGTCCGGCAGTTTGGTATTCGCAGGGTCACGCACAATGTTCTCGAACAGGGGCAACTGGTCGGCCAAGTGAATCAATGCCTCCATGTCTCGTGCCGCCGCCTCGCCCACCGTACCGATCAATGCAGTCAGCGTTGCGCTGCCCAAGATGTCACGTTGCTTCACGATGTTAGATGCCTTAGCGAGTGAACGTGGAGAACAGAACGCACGAACGTTGCCGTTCATTGGGTTAAAGATATAGGGGTTCTTGGTGTCCTTGTCGCTGTCTGCATAGCAGTCGAAGACTTGTGGATACTGTTTAGCAAACGCCATAACCTCAGGTGCAATGTCGTTGTTCGACGCCCAGTTCAGCCACTCGTCTACTGTTGGGTTTGCAATGTTCACCACGGTCATGCGGTTGTATGCATGGGCTGGGATGTTGTCGCCCACACCATCGGTATCTAAGTTAGTAGTACCGAACACAATGCTACCTGTTGGCAGGGGTACGTCACCGATGCGATGTTCTAAGATAACAGGCAACAACATATTCAGCACAGGGCGCGACGCCTTGCCCAGCTCGTCGAGCATCAGCACGACAGGCTTGTTTTGATTACGCCCCACACCGAATCGAGTGTTCGGTGCATATGCAGTCGTCATGGTATCTCGGTCGATCACAGGCATACCCAAGTCACCAAGGTCAAGGTTGGCTACGTCGATGTAGCACATCGCATAGTCGGGCAGTTCACGAGCCAAGGTGTTGAGGATGGATGATTTGCCAATCCCCGGCTGACCCCGCATGAGGATGGTATTTGAAGAACCGATGGTACGGACGAGTGTAGAAGCTTGGGCTAAAGTGATTGTGTTCATGATTAGTTCCTTGCAGATAACTGCTTTCGTGATTAGTTCTAACGTTAGAAGTTTGATTGTGATTTAGATTACTTACTGGTTGCTTACTTTTCATATACGGTTGTCTTTACGACTTCATACATACTCCCTTTTAGTTTGTTCATGATGAATTTCCGTACTTCCTCCGCAGGTGACTTGTGCCACACTAATTCGTACCCGCTTGCGGTGGGTCTGTACATACGTTCCCAGCTTAGGTCTTGAACCATGTCAGCCCAACGACCCGCATACTCTGCATTGGTAACAATGAGGTTTATGTCTCGATACGAATAGCTATTCAAATGGTTCCCTTCTGGCTTGGGTGATGTGGCATGAAGAATCTTAAACATATCCTTGAACCCCGATGCTTTGATGCCGTCGCTAAGTTCTTTTGATTCTGCTTTGTTGATACGCTTGGCCTCGAACGGGCGCAATTCGCTCGTGACAGTAAACTCTCCCACCCCTTGCTCTTGAAGCGTGACACCATCGTAGTATCGAATCAGCTTGCCCCCTACACGCATAACTGATTGGTTGTAACTGAACACGCTACGCGTATGGGGGATGCCTCGGTCGTAATTCATGTGCGCAAACTTATGCAGGGCTTCGCCCAAACGCAGCTTAGTTGTCGAATGGCCTAACCATCCATCGCAGTCAATCACCAGCTTGCCGTCAGGGTATGCCCGCACAATATCGGTACGCCACATATGCACAACCACATGGTCGCCTCGGTCAACTAATCGTAAGTGGGTCATGCGTCGATCACCCGCAGGGGCGTCGCCTTTGTGTTGGCCTTTCTTGTATGCATGGTTTGCAATGTGTGCTTTGATTCGTTCGTATGTATTCATGATTGCTCTCTCTTTCTAAGGTTAGAAGTTATACAAGTTCACCGTCTTCGGTGAATTCCCAGTTGTTGAAGTCGGCCATTTCGATTAGGTTCTCCTCGCTTGTGTGGTGGTTGTAATCAGACTCAAGGTTGTCGTATATCTTGTCGGCATAGTCTTGTGCATCCGCAACGATGACTTCTATTAGCTCGTTTGCTAACGCTTCAGCCCCGTCCTCCATGAACGCCATTACTGATGCACCTTTCAGCACACCTGTCTTGATAACTGAATCTTCATTGGGGGCGTGTATGCCACCAAAATCCGTAGCAGACATACGCCAACCTCCCCGACTCTGGTAATCAATACGGATACGGTCGTCTATCCATCCATCCCGCATGAGTTCACGCACCACAAAAAATGTATGCTGTAAATGAGGGTCTGTCGGGGTGCGGGCATCTAACCAATCGGCCATGTTGCATATGCCTCGCCATGCACAGCCATCACCCTGCGACCAGAACCCGCTGAACATAATGTCCTCTATGTGGAACCCTTCGGGGGCATTTGCTTTGGCATCCTCAAGCGTGCACTCATAATCCCAGCAATCTTCCGATGCCCACCAATCAAGTGCTTTGCGCTTGGCCTTGTCACTTAACTCTGTGTATTCCATTTACTTCTCCCATATAAAAATATCTAACGTTAGAACTATTACCGCAATAACGTAGAGCACAAACAATATCTTTTGAAACCATGTGAAGTGGTTCATTTCAGTTCCTCCGGCAGTTCGATTTCATCTCCCAGCTTGCTTGCTACATAGCAGCGCATGGCGGCAATCAATGGTATCGGTGCAGTCCTTACGTGGTCGCCGTCTTTGTCCTCGGCATACCAACCCACCTCGGGCTCGCCTTGCTCGTTCCACTGATACATCCAAATACCAATGCCTTCACGCTCAATGATTGACCCACCCTGACACCAGTCTTTTGAGGGTAAGTAAGACTGCGCCCACCCATAGCGCAGTGCTCGGTCTTTTCCGTCTAGCTTGACCCAGTACGTAGCCACCGTATCAAACCAAAAATCTGTTGCCCCTTCGGTTTTCGCCACAGCCCAGTCAAGGGCAGCGCCGGTTAGTTCACTTGTTTTCATCCTCGTAACTCCTTTTGGTTGGTTTGTTTTAACGTACGCACAGCAGATGATGCCGTGACAAACTGGTAGTTGCCTTTGCCGTATTCCTGCACGACGCACCATGACGCTCGCTCGGCTTTGGCCTGATCTTCGCCGCACCACAGGCACAGCTTGTAACCTAACTCTTTGCGGGCAGACGGGTATTCGTCGCCGCATTGTGCACACTCACTCCATTCATTGAACAGCATCGTACTCACTCCTTCGTAGTTGAACCATTATTTTTGCTAACCCCTGCGCTTCATGCAGGGTATCCGTACTCCCAACAAAATCCATACGGTGTCTGCCGTAGTCCCATACTTCTACTTCAAACCCACCGCTCGACAATGAACATACAAACGCATATATCATCGTTGCATCTTCAAGACCCCATAAATAATTTGGGTTTCTAACTCGCCATTCCATTTAACACCTCGCTATATCTAAGTTTGACCAACATAACGCCCATGTTCTTAGCATCTTCTAACGTTAGAAGTTTGATTGGGGGTTCAAACGCTGTTAGCTCTTTATCCCATATGTATAGGGAATATGACTGGTTAGCCCTAGCAATGAACGCAACTATTGCAGTCACGCCCGAATACTCAAGGTTCCAACTAAGATTCTTTCTTTCTTTAATCCATCTCATATATTTACCTCCAAGAAAACTCCCGATAGCCCAGCACGCTAGGCTATCAGTCGGCTTCTCCGACTTCGGTACGATAGGGTTTATCGGTGTGATTTATTCTGCTTACGCAGTCCCACATCCTTAGGGCTGATAACTGAGGCGTACCTCAGCACAAACTATTAAGCCAGAGCAGCCCACCCATTTAGGTACTATGCGAACACTTTGCAGTTTGCTATCGCTTTCGGAACCGGATACTTCTAACCTTAGAAGTTTTACATGGCTCACTACTTACTACACCACAAACTACTGCGGCTGACTACGCAACGTCTATTCATGCAGGGAGATTCTTTACATCTACGCGAGGGGTTACATTGTTTTCACATTATCGGGATGTTGGCATGGAGTTGGCGACTTAAAAAAGGATTACGCACACATAGGGACTAATGGACTTATGGTCTTATTGACATTGCCTACCTGTTTGCTATGAACTACAAACCGATCAATGCTACTTACAATGGGCCTTCTTTTTCTTAGCTTGTTGTCATCTATTGCACTTCTACCACTTGGCAGCGACGGCTAAATTCGTACAGCGTACCCAACAGACTTCTAACGTTAGAAGTTACCATTAGGATTAACCATACTTGTATGCATGAATTTTTAAAGAGCTGGGCGCATATATGTGCAAGGCTACCCGCTGAGTGGGCACGATATCCCACTCAAGACACTATTGTAACACAATTAGTATAATATGTCAAGCCTTTTCGATGGGGTTTGCACCCCTGTTTTCGGGGTTTACATCGTGTGTTCTGGGGTATTCTGTGCCGTTTTTGAGGGCTTCTTCGGCCTTGTACTTCGCCATTATCTGGTGCACCCTGATGAGACTTAGGTTATGTTTGGCTGCAACAGTCGCCCTACGCTTGCCTGCAAGCACATCAGCAATGATCTCACGGTCTCGGTCTTTTCGGTGGTAGCTGGTGAATGGCTCGGGTTTGGCAAGGGCTTGTTTGATGATGGAAGCTATGCTCACGTTTGCAGCGGTTGCGTCTGCGCGGAGTTTTGTGACAGTACTCGCCCCAAGGTTCACGTAGGTTTTGATGGCTTCACGCACAGCGGGGTCTAGGCCATTGGGATGCAGGGTGGAGAGGCGATCAGCGAAGTCCTCGGGAAGTTCTAACGTTAGAATATGCATTGGTGTAATAAAAGTGGGTTGAAAGCGGAAATTATACTAAATTATCATGGTACGCTGTTACAAATTTGGAGGGGGTGTTACAAAAAAGGGCCGAACGGAGGCTCGTTGGTGGGCGCGGCTTGGGGGGAGATATATTATAGTAAAGGGGGGTCTGGTACGCGTGTTACGCCCAAAAAAGGCCACCAGACCTAGAAAGCCCAAACTTTTTCAAACTCTCCAAAAAATGTTTTTTGAAACTTCTAACGTTAGAAGAACTTCCCAAGGAACCGCTCAAAAAACCCTGTAACACCTGTAACACCTAACTAAATATATATATAAATCTCTCTCTCTGCTGTACCTGCCGTTGATTTCATTAGCTTTTTTCTAGAAAACTATTATATGTGTTGTTACAATTTTTTAAGTAACATAAGCTTATTTTCTGTAACAGCTGTACCAGAGTTCTAACGTTAGAACTTTGACCTGCGACCTGCCACGCCAACGCATACTGCGACTCTCGCCTGCCCGCCTGCGCCCGCGCGCCCACCTGCCTGCTCGCGTGCTCATGCTCTCGTGTGCGCTCGCTTGCGTCCCCTCTCCCGCGCATCAACAACTGTCATAAAGCCCGCCGAAGCGGGCACAAAAAAAGCCGCCCGAAGGCGGCTTGGTGGCAAGGGCCGAAGCCCTTGGATGTCACTCGGCTTCTTTGAAATCATCTAATGATTCAAGGCAAAGGTCAACGATATCGGCCGCAAATTCAGTTAACCCTAACAATCGGGCTTGCTTGATTGCCTTGGACAATGTAGCATCTAATGCTTTGCGGTCAGTCGATTCTACTTTGCCCGCCTTGGCTTTGGGCTCCTTGGCTTCGCTGGCGGGTTTGCGGCCATTGTATAAGTCACGCTGAAAAGGGATACCCTCCTCAAATGCTATCCAAAAGGATGTAGCATAATTCCTACCCGCTGATGTTTGAATGAATGTCGCCTCAACTAAAGCATCAAACATGGCTTTGACTTGTGCCCTTGCTGGGTTAGTCTTTGCGTTACCTTTTATGAATTCAGCCTTGGGCTTGTCGCAAGCAATAGTGAAGGCATCCACAACGGCTTGGATACTTTTATCTTGGGCTTCACGGATATCTTGGGCTTGCTTTGCACCTTTGGCAAATGACTTGATGACATTGGAGATAAGGGTTTGATTGATAACTGACATGATACTTTCCTTTGATTAACGTTGATTAAACTCAGCAAAATTACTGAGTGATTGAATTGTGCCTGAAAATCAACGGCTTGTCAATCCTTTGGTTAGTTCTAACCTTAGAATCCCGCCACCCGCCGACCCCACCCTGCCCCCATCACCCCCTTTGGGTGCTTGGAGTCCCACTCCTGAGCTTGCGCTGAGTTCCGTATCCGCAACCACCTCTACCCCACCAAGTTATTATACCAATCTTATACACTACCCCCCTTCCCTAAAAAACACCCCCCATCAAAAATAAAACACACATGCCAAAAAATTACTATATACTCGCCCCAACTCGGCTGCTTAACTCGCCATGTACCAACCTGCTATAGACAACGACATCCTGATTGCGGACTTTGCCCCGACCTTTGAGTCGCTGGACAATCGTATATTTGCTGCAGTTAATTCTTTAGCGGAAACCAATTCCCTGCCTGATGCAGTATCTGATGAAGATGCTGAAGTGTCCCGCAAAATATTTGGCAAAAACCACAAGCCCACTGAAGAAGATTTGGCGCGCCCCGGAGTGGTTAGTCACCTTGCTGCGTTACTGAGTGAGTACGACAAGATCGTTATTAAATCTGCTGCCCAACTGCGGACGTACATTACAAACCGCCTTATATTAGAGTCAGACAATGCTGACCCACGGATCAGGTTGAAGTCTTTGGAAATGCTGGGCAAGATCAGCGACGTTGGGTTGTTTACAGACAAGACTGAAATTACGATGCGCCACCGGCCAACTGCCGAGCTGGAACAATTGTTGCGTGAACGCCTGACCAAAGTGATTGAGGCGGAAGCCGTAGATACCCCCCGTGTAGTGCAGCCAATCCAGCTGGACTTGAACGAAATCACAGATGCAGAACCTCGATAAGCACCTCATCGAGAAGATTGTTAAAACCCTGCCTGCAGACGAGGCAGCGGAGCTGCTTGCTATGTTTGATGTCTTGGAAGAGCGCAAGCGGGTTGAGCTAGCTCAAAATGATTTTTTGGCGTTTATTGCCGCGATTGATCCTAACTATAAATTTGGTTTGCATTTGAAACGTCTAGGCGCGTTGCTTATGGACGTTGAGCAAAATATAAAGAACCGGATTGCAGTTAGCATGGCTCCCCGTATGGGGAAGTCACAAATGATTTCTATATACTACCCAGCTTGGTATTTAGGTAAGCACCCCGACCACAAGGTTATTGTGGCGTCCCACACTGCAGACCTTGCAGTTGTCATGGCCCGTAAAGTCCGCAACTTAATTAACACACCTGAGTATCGCGCCATTTTTCCAGAGACCAGTATTGCTGCAGATGCTAAGGCAGCGGCTCAATGGAACACCACAAAGGGTGGTGAGTACTTCGCGATTGGTGTTGGCGGCGCTCTTGCTGGTCGGGGTGCACACCTGATTATTGCGGACGATCCGTTGTCTGAGCAGGACATTAAAGCGGGCAACACGTCTTCATTAGATTCAACCTACGAATGGTTCAGTGCTGGTCTTCGGACGCGGTTAATGCCTGACGGGAAAATCTGTGTATTGCATACACGCTGGCATCAGCGGGATTTGATTGGGCGTTTGATTAAAGACTCTGCCATGAATGAGGGTGGGGATAAGTATGAGACGTTTGAGTTCCCTGCTATTCTTTATGAAGGCACGCCAGAAGAAAAGTCCATATGGCCGGAGCAATGGACACTAGAAGCCCTACAGCAAACCCGAGCGTCAATGCACCACATCATGTGGCAGTGGTACGCACAGTACCAGCAGAATCCGACGGCCAGCGAAGCTGCGATCATTAAACGGGACTGGATTAAGTGGTGGACGGACGACCAGCCGCCGCAGATTGAGTTTATTGTGCAAGCGTTTGATACGGCGCTAACTACTAAAGAGCGCTCAGACTTTTCCGTGTGCCACACATGGGGGACATTCACGCATCACAAAGACAACACGATGAACGTGATCCTGCTAAATAAAGTTAAGGGTAAATATGAGTACCCCGAGTTGAAGCAGATGGCCCACGAGCAGTATGAGATGTGGGAGCCGGACAGTGTTATTGTGGAAGCCAAGGCGTCAGGTCAACCCCTAATAGATGAGATGCGCCGGTCCGGTATTTTTGTGCAGGACTTCAGCCCCGGTAAAGGTCAGGATAAGATTGCACGGCTTAATGCAGTCACAGATATGTTTAGTTCTGGGCATGTTTGGTTCCCAGAAACGGCGTGGGCGTCGGCTACAGTTGAGGAAATTTTGGCGTTTCCTGCTGGCGAGCATGATGACGAGGTTGACGCGATGACGCTGGCGTTAATGAGGATTCGTAAAGGTGGCCTGTTGCGCTTACGCACCGACCACGAGGATAATGAGGTCTACCGACCTGCCCGCAGGCCCGCCTACTATTAAGGATTAATATGGAAAAGAGTTTGTACGCCGCCCCTCAAGGATTAGCTAGCATGGCAGGAGGCGACGAGCCTGCGCTCGAAATTGAGATTGAAAACCCTGATGCAGTCCATCTGCATACTGGTGACGTAACTATTGACCTTGAGCCATCGGGTAACGAGGAAGACCCTGACTTCAGCGAAAACCTTGCAGAAGAAATGAGTGAGGGCGAGCTCTCCACGTTAGCGCAAGATATTATTGAGCAGGTTGACAGCGACATCAATAGCCGCAAGGACTGGGTGGAGATGCTGGTCAAAGGGCTTGACGTACTGGGGGTCAGATATGAGGAACGTACCGAACCTTGGAACGGGGCATCCGGAGTCTTTAGCACACTGCTTACGGAATCTGCTGTCAAGTTTCAAAGCGAAACAATTATTGAGACGTTCCCGTCAACTGGCCCGGTCAAGACCGAAATCATCGGGGAAGAAACCCCAGACAAGACTGACGCTGCAGAACGTGTAGCAGCAGACATGAACTTCATGCTGACGGAGACGATGGTTGAGTACCGACCAGAGCACGAGCGCTTGTTATTTAATTTGGGTTTGGCAGGCTCGGCCTTTAAGAAGGTGTACTTTGACCCGTCACTGGAGCGCCCCGTTGCGCTGTTCATCCCAGCTGAAGAGTTGATTATTCCTTATGGCTCGTCAAGTGTGCGCACGGCTGAGCGCGTTACGCATATAATGCGTAAGACCAAGAACGAGGTCAAGAAACTTCAAGCTGCTGGTATGTACCGTGATATCGAGCTAGGCGAGCCTATCTTGACGCACACTGATGTTGAGAAGCGCAAAGCGGACGAGCAAGGGTATTCCCTTAGTGACGACGACCGCTATCAAATTTATGAAGTGCACATTGAATACAACCTGCCCGGCTATGACGAGGAAGATGACGTTGCACTGCCCTATGTGATTACGATTGACAAGGGTTCACAAAAAGTTTTGGCTATCCGCCGCAACTGGGACGCTGACGACAACAAGTGCCTTAAGCGCGAACACTTCGTACAGTACGACTATATCCCCGGCTTCGGTGCATATGGGTTCGGTTACATCCACTTGATCGGTGGCTACGCCCGTGCGGGTACAAGCCTTATTCGCCAGCTGATTGACGCTGGTACGTTGTCCAATTTGCCCGGTGGTTTGAAAGCACGCGGCTTGCGTGTTAAGGGTGACGATACGCCGATCGCCCCCGGCGAATTCCGGGACGTGGATGTGCCTTCTGGTTCGATCCGTGACAACATTATGCCACTCCCATACAAGGAGCCAAGCCAAGTTTTGTCTATGTTGTTGGACAAAATTACGGACGAAGCCCGTCGTTTGGGGGCTACCGCTGACTTGAACGTGGCTGATATGAGTGCTGGCTCCCCCGTGGGGACCACAATGGCTATGTTGGAACGCCAACTCAAGACCATGAGCGCGGTTCAGGCCCGTATTCACTACGCGATGAAGCAAGAATTCAAGCTTTTGAAGGAAATCATCCGCGAAGATACGCCAAAAAGCTACCCCTACGACCCAGAAGGTGGCGACGCCAAGGCCAAACAGTCGGATTACGACATGGTTGCGGTAATTCCGGTCAGCGATCCCAACAGCTCGACCATGGCTCAGCGGATTATGCAGTACCAAGCGGTCATGCAGCTGGCCCAACAAGCCCCACAAATCTACGATTTGCCCCAATTACACCGTCAAATGATCCATGTTTTGGGTGTTAAGAACGGTGAAAAGCTGGTTCCGCTGCCTGACGACATGAAACCGAAGGACCCAATCAGCGAAAACATGGCTTTAATGACCGGAAAACCAGTAAAAGCGTTCATGTATCAGGACCAAGACGCGCATATTGCAGTTCACCAGTCAATGATGCAGGACCCGCTTTTAGCCCAGCAAATCGGTCAAAATCCCAATGCACAGGCTATCCAAGCCGCAATAATGGCGCATATTACAGAGCATTTGGCGTTCAAATACCGTACAGAAATTGAGAAACAGCTGGGCGCAACGCTTCCGCAGCCTGATGCTGAGCTCACTCCCGAGGTTGAAGTCAAGATGTCCCGTCTGGTGGCTCAGGCCGCACAGCAGTTGCTCCAACAAAGCAAGGGTCAAGCCGCACAACAGCAAGCTCAGCAGCAGCAACAAGACCCCTTGGTCCAAATGCAGCAGCAAGAATTGCAGATCAAGCAACAAGAAGCCCAGACTAAAGCACAAAAAGTCCAAGGCGACCTGCAGATCAAACAACAAGAGCTGCAAATTAAGGCTCAACAGGCTGGAGCGCAGTCACAAGCTGCGATGGCAAGTGCGCAGGCTCAGGCTCAACAGGCCCAAGCTCAAGCGCACCAAGCCCATGCACAAGCACAAGCAACTACAGCCGCTGCCCCTAACCCAACGATGGCAGCACTGGGCCAACTCCAAGACTTGCGCCACAAGGAAGAGAAGCACCAGCAAGACGTGCACCAGAAATCTTCTAACCAAGTAATTAATGCGCTGCACAACGTGCACAACCACCAAGTTCAGACCCAACAAGGGCATCAGAAGCATGTGGTTAATTTAGTTAACCAGCAACAACTGCATCAAAAGAACTTGGATATGAAGGACGCGCAAATCCAAAACACGCAAAACCCAGCTGGAGGTGAAGAATGAACGACCAAATTCTTGAACACTTGGCCAAAAAGCTGGAAGAGCTGAAACAAACTTACATCGGTCCCCTTGGCGACGGGACTGCAAAGGATTTTGGTGAGTACCAAAATATGAGCGGGGTAATCCGGGGTCTTGCCCTTGCTCAACGTGAGATAGCCGACCTCGTGCGAAGATTGAAGGAAGCTGAAGATGACTGAGTTTGATTTAAGTGCTATTGACCTATCCAGTATCTTGAATAAAGACGCTGAGCAAAAGGCAAAGCAACTACCTGAACCTGCGCGATTCCACCTGCTGTGCGTCGTTCCCGAAGCAATGGAAGAGTTTGCAGACAGTGAAATTGGGATTGTTAAATCATCCCAATCCATGCACTATGAAGAAGTACTGACCCCAGTGCTGTTCGTGGTGAAGATGGGTCCCGATGCTTATAAAGATGCAACCCGTTTTCCCAATGGGCCATCTTGTAAGGTAGGTGACTTTGTAATTGTTCGTCCCAACTCTGGTACACGCCTGAAAATTCATGGCCGTGAATTCCGTATCATCAATGATGACTCGGTTGAAGCGGTGGTTGAAGACCCACGCGGTATCACCCGTGCTTCTTAAGGAGGATATATGGAGCCATTCAAATTCCCCGACGAAGTCGAAGATACCAAAGCCAAAGCTGTTGAGGCAGAGCCCGAGTTTGAAATTGAGACGGTGGATGACACCCCGCCTAAAGATCAAGGGCGTAAGCCAATGGATGAGCCCCCTAAGGAGCTGACTGATGACGAACTTAATAAGTACGATGACAGCGTGCGTAAGCGTATTCAGCACTTTACTAAGGGCTACCATGAAGAACGCCGCGCTAAGGAAGCCGCCCAACGCGCCCAAGAAGAAGCTATTCGGATAGCGCAAGCTATTGCTGAAGAGAACAAGCGCCTAAAAGGTTCTTTGTCTGAAGGCCAAGTTGCTTTACTGGACCAAGCTAAACGCGTTGTCCAAAGTGAATTGGAAGAAGCAAAGCGCAATTACAAAGCTGCCTACGAAGCAGGGGATTCTGAAGCATTAATTGCCGCGCAAGAAGCAATGACGGCAGTCAAAATCAAAGCGGACAAGGTACATAGTTACACGCCGCCCCCTATTCAGCAGACTGATTATCAGTTCCAACCCCCACAACCTGCCCAAAAAGTAGACCCTCGGGCTGAAAATTGGCAGGAACAAAACCCTTGGTTTGGACAAAATCGCAAAATGACTGCATATGCTATGGCACTGCACGAAGATTTGGTTAATAATGAACGTATATCTCCCACCAGTGATGACTACTACCGTCGCATTGACACGGAGATGAGGGAAAGATTCCCTGACCAGTTTGGTCAGGACTCGTCGGCTGATGCGCCCACTCAGCGGTCGAGGGTTAATGTAGTTGCACCTGCCACTAGAAGTACTGCTACCAAGAAAATCGTACTTACTAAGACGCAGGTGGAAATCGCCAAAAAGCTTGGGGTTCCTTTGGAAACCTATGCTAAGAAGGTTGCGGAATTAAACGGAAGGAATATTTAATATGGCTGAAACTCAAAACCGCGCTAGTCGTACAGCGGACTCTCGTACAACTGAATCGCGTATTACCCATTGGCGTCCGCCAGAAGTGTTGCCAATGCCTGACGAACGTCCGGGCTGGAAACATCGGTATATTCGCACCAGTGTTTTGGGAGGTTCAGACCCAAGCAATATTTCATCCAAGTTTCGTGAAGGGTATGAACCCTGCAAAGCAGAAGATTATCCTGAACTGATGATGCACGCCTCAACCGAAGGTCGCTTTAAAGGCAACATTGAAGTTGGTGGCTTGTTGTTGTGCCGTATTCCTGAAGAGTTCATCAAGCAGCGTGATGACTACTACGCTCAACAAAACCGAGCTCAAATGGAATCTGTGGACAATAACTTCATGAAAAATAGTGACCCGCGCATGCCGTTGTTTGCAGAACGCAAGTCAACGATATCGTTCGGTAAAGGTTCTTAATTTTTAGGAGTTTACAAATGGCTTATCCTATCGTTCCCGCAGCTTACGGCTTGAAGCCCGTAAGCCTGTCTGGGGGTCGGGTATTTGCGGGTTCTACCCGTTTGATCCCTATCTCCTACAACTATGGCTATAACCTCTTCAATGGCGACGTCGTCGGCATTAGCGGTGGTACTTTGGCCGTTACCGCACTTGGTGCAGCTTCGTCGGTTTCTTCTGGCGCTGGTGCTATCGGCGTGTTTGTTGGCGCTCAATACGTCAACAGCATGAGCCAAACCGTTCGTGCACAATTCTATGCAGCTAACACTGCTACTAACGGCGGCGCTTATGGCCCTAACAGCCAACAAGGTTACGTTGTGGACGATCCGTTCGCAGTGTTCCAAGCAGCTGTTTTGACCCAAGGCACTTCTTCTGTGTCTAACACTCCCGGTGCTACTGTTGGCTACGTGAACCCCTCGTTCATCGGCTCCAACATGTACTTGGTTACCCAAGGTTCTAACGGCGGTTCCGCTTCTGGCAACACCAACACTGGTGATTCTGCTATGGGCTTGACCGGTGGCGTTATCACCTCTGGTACTCAAGGTAACACCCGTGTTACTTCGAGCGCTCCTTTCCGTGTTGTGTCCGTGGTTCCTGACACTGCTGTTGTTGTTACCGCTATCAGCGGCAATGCTACTTCTAGCAGCGCTACTTTGACCATCACTGCTGCCAACAGCGCCATTCAACCCGGTATGCAACTGATCGCTCCTAGCGTTTCTGGCGCGTATGCAGGCCAATTCTTGACCGTGACCAACGTCAACGGTACAACTTTGACCCTGTCTACCACCGTGTCAGTTCCTGCTGGTACATCTTTGTCTTTTGTTGGCTACCCAGAAGTGCAAGTACAGTGGAACTTCGGTTACCACAACTACTTGAACGCTACCGGTGCTTAAGGAGTAATTTAAAATGGCTATTTCACGCGCACAACTACTTAAAGAACTGCTCCCCGGCTTGAACGCTTTGTTCGGTTTGGAGTACGCCCGTTACGGCGAAGAGCATAAAGAAATCTACGAAACCGAAACTTCGGAACGTAGCTTTGAAGAAGAAACAAAACTGTCTGGCTTCTCCGCAGCTCCTGTGAAGAATGAAGGCAGCGCAATTTCTTATGACAATGCTCAAGAAGCTTGGACTGCTCGCTACAACCACGAAACCATTGCCTTGGGTTTCTCGATCACTGAAGAAGCGATCGAAGATAACTTGTACGACAGCTTGTCTGCTCGCTACACCAAAGGCTTGGCTCGTGCTATGGCTTACACCAAGCAAGTCAAGGCTGCTGCAGTTTTGAACAACGGCTATAACGCTCAGTACACCGGCGGTGACGGCGTGGCTTTGTTCTCTACCGCTCACCCCTTGGTTAACGGCGGCACTAACAGCAACACCTTCTCCACTCCTTCCGACTTGAACGAAACTGCTTTGGAAGCAGCCGTCATTCAAATCGCTGCTTGGACGGATGAACGTGGTCTGTTGATCGCTGCTAAGCCCCGCAAATTGGTGGTTCCCCCAAGCTTGATGTTCGTTGCTACTCGTTTGTTGGAAACCGAACTCCGCGTTGGTACTAACAACAACGACATCAACGCCATCAAGAACAACGGTTCGATTCCTGAAGGTTACACCGTTAACCACTTCTTGACCTCGACCAACACTTGGTTCTTGACCACTGATGTGCCTAACGGCCTGAAGCACTTCGAACGGATTCCGTTGCAGAATTCAATGGATGGTGATTTTGATACGGGCAATGTACGTTACAAGAGCCGTGAACGTTACAGCTTTGGCTGGTCTGATCCTCTGGGCGTGTTCTCGTCCTACTAAAAACAAGGGTTTACCCCCATGTTTGAAGGCCCTTCGGGGCCTTTTTCTTTGCCTAAAAACCAGTACAATTATTACCTGTAACTAAGTCACAGGAGTAAATATGGATACTACAAACCTACCCAAGACCCGAGAAGAAGCAAAGCGAACCGGGGCTAAGTACTATTTCACTGGACAGCCGTGCAAGCATGGGCACATAGCT
>Ga0208616_1000179_pt1 | contig 21611 bp, 32 predicted proteins | sample CryBogCBE16Oct07_FD_184575 | JGI IMG/M metagenome (GOLD analysis project Ga0208616, IMG submission 184575) | Freshwater microbial communities from Crystal Bog, Wisconsin, USA - CBE16Oct07 (SPAdes) (version 2) | ecosystem: Environmental > Aquatic > Freshwater > Lake | place: Crystal Bog... | reverse complement strand
TCAACTGCATCGACAAACGCAGTTACATAGTTCATGTAAGTCTTTTTAGACTTCCCGGGCAGTGCGATAGTTACAGCATCGAGGCATTGTGCCCGGTATTGGCATGTTTTAACTGATTTGCCAAACGCTAGTTTGGATTCTCTGAATTGTGCGACTGCATTGTCGATCTTTGCTTTACCCGATTCGAATAATGATAACCCATTCGCAAAATCTTTGAACAATGCGATAGTGTCAATCGTTACGTTTGATTTGATTTGATTTGATTTTGACATGATGATGTATCCAATAGTTAAAAGTTAAAAATGAATCGGTACTCTCTCAACCGTTATAACTATTGTAATCGATTTTACTATCATTGTCAACTTCTAATTACGTTTAATAAACTTTCCTACACGTAGGAAAAAATCGAATCGAGCCAGTTCCCCGACCCACCGCACCCCGACCCCCCCTTTGGCGTCAAGGGACTCCTACGTACAATGCACTGTATTTCACACAAACAAATACCAAATTTTTTTAAATCAGACCCCCCACCCTATTGATTTTTTACAAAACATGATATAACATACATACCTGCAAAACACCCCCCGTCAATGTAGCTAAGGCTATATAACGCTAAAAATTTAAAAATGCTAACAGTCACACCTGAACTTAGTATACAAATTCCGGACAATCCGCAGGAACAGTTGTCCTTGCACGCTCGTGTCGAAGCGTTATTTCAGACCACAGAATTTCTCTCTGCGTTCAATGCAGATACCGAACCCACCCCCCTTGATGAAGTGACTGCCCGTGCAGTCTTCAATGCCAACCTGCCAAAGACCCCCCATCAAACAATGGGTACCGATGTATCCCAAATTACAACCCCCGGTGCGGTAAGACATTTAAGAACAATCCTTGGCGAGTATGACCACCTCGTTGTGCAGTCTGCTGTACAGCTTAGGACTTACGTTACTAATAAGTTAATTGAAGAATCTGACAATAACGACCCCAAGATCCGAATTCGGGCATTAGAATTGCTAGGCAAGATTGGCGATGTGGGTCTATTTGTAGAGCGTAGCGAAGTTACCGTCAAGCATAAGACCACGATAGAACTCCAGTCTTCGATCAAAGAACGCATTGCAAAGATACTAGAAATGAAAAATCAGCGACACGATGCTGAGGTCATGGACGTAAAAGCCAAAAATATCGACACGTTAAACGTAACAAGTGAAACAATTGGGGATCCAGACCCCACTCCGATCGATGGTTGAGTACGACGAGATTTCCCTAGAGGCACTCCTCAATACTGACATGACTGGCATGTCGGAAGCGGAATTGATCTCATTGCAAGAAGAAATTGAGGAATTATCAAGGCGGGAATCCGCCAAAGCGGCGAGGATGAGCTTGCTTGACTTCTGTGTCAAGATGAATCCTGACTATAAGATAGGTGCGCACCACAGACAACTTGCGAAATTACTTGAAGAGATGGCTGTAAATCACAAAGATAGGATTGCAGTGTCTATTCCGCCTCGGCATGGTAAGAGTTTTATGGTATCTGTGTACTTTCCGGCGTGGTTTTTGGGTAATTTCCCGGATAAAAAGGTGCTGATGGTGTCGCATACGACCGATTTAGCGGTCGATTTTGGTCGAAAAGTCAGGAATTTGGTCGATCAACCCGCTTATAAAGACATATTTCCAACTGTAACGCTTGCGGCGGACTCGAAAAGTGCGGGAAGATGGAACACCAACGCCGGTGGTGAGTACTTTGCATGTGGTGTGGGCTCTGCCTTGGCCGGTCGAGGTGCGGATTTCTTGATTGTTGATGATCCGTTTTCTGAGCAGGACATTTTGAACGGTAATTTTGAAGTGTTCCAGAAAGCTTATGAGTGGTTTACGTTTGGAGCACGTACACGTTTGATGCCGAAAGGCCGGGTTGCAATTGTGCATACCCGCTGGCACCCCAACGACTTGATTGGGATGATGGCAAAAGACATGGTGAAGAACGATGACTCGGATCAGTACGAGTTTTTTGAATTCCCGGCTATATTTAATGAGGGCACGCCAGACGAGAAGGCGCTTTGGCCTGAATTCTTTGATTTGCAAGCACTCAAACGCACAAAAGCATCGATGCCCGCGTACCAGTGGAACGCCCAGTATCAGCAAACGCCGACCAGTGAAGAAGGTGCAATTATTAAGCGCGAGTGGTGGCAAGTATGGGAAGCGGTGGATCCCCCGCAGTGCGACTATATTATTATGACGCTTGATGCGGCGGCGGAGATTAACAACCGGGCTGACTTTTCAGCGCTACTCACGTGGGGAATATTTAGCGATGACGGCTTGACGAAGGGCGCAGACCATATCATCTTGCTCAATGCGATTAACGTGCGGGTGGAGTTTCCCGAGCTCAAAGACATTACAATTAAAGAATACCGACGTTGGCAACCCGAAGCATTTATTGTGGAGAAAAAGTCAAATGGTACGCCGCTGTTCCAAGAATTCCGTAGAATGGGAATACCTGTGCAAGAGTTCACTCCGCACAGAGGGACAGGCGATAAACTTGCTCGGCTAAACGCTGTGGCAGATGTGTTCAGATCGGGGTTTGTGTGGTATCCCGCGGGTAGACGTTGGGCAGAGGAGGTCGTTGAACAAGTTGCGGCTTTCCCGGCGTCTGACAAAGATGATATGGTGGACTGTACAAGCATGGCTCTCAACCGCTTCAGGAATGGGGGGTTCATTAGTTTGCAGTCTGACTATAAGGATGACAACAACTATGCGGCTCGCAAAGCGGCGTATTATTAAGGAACGACATGGCAACGCAGAAATTTATGGGGAAGAATCAGATGCTCGATCGCCTTGCGGCGCAAGTGGGTAACAAAGAGTCCGCCATTAAAATTTTGCAACAACGTGGACACCTCAAAGCGGATGGTAAGACCTGGACAGCAGAAGGCGCTAAACGCAACGCAATGACAGCGCAAGAACGTGCGCTAGACCGCGCAAGTAAAAGCAGTGGCAAAAAACCCTCTGCGTATAAATATGACCCAAGCACTAACCGTGCGACACTTAGGAAATAACATGGCGATCGATAAAGCACTCTATACAAACTCCGTTCCTGTTCAACCACAGGGAGGCCAACCCGATTTCAGTATTGAGATTAATAATCCAGATATGGTGACACTAGACGACGGAAGCGTGGAGATCACGATCGAGCCCGGAGACGGGCAAGCAGGAGATGAGGAGTTTGATACCAATCTTGCTGAGCTTGTTGATGAGGGATATCTCTCTGAACTGGGCGGTAATTTACTTGAAGATTACGACAATGATATCTCTAGTCGCAAGGACTGGGAGAAGACTTATACAGAAGGCTTAAAGCTACTGGGTCTAAATTACGAAGAGAGGACTGAGCCTTGGAACGGTGCGTGTGGTGTGTTCCACCCCATGCTGACAGAAGCGGTTGTTCGCTTCCAAGCCGAAACCATCATGGAGACTTTCCCTGCCGCCGGTCCTGTAAAGACGGTGATTATCGGTAAGCAGACCCAAGACGTAGAAGACGCGGCTAAACGTGTGGCTGATGATATGAATTATCAGTTGACTGAGGTGATGGTGGAGTACAGACCCGAGCATGAGAAGATGCTGTGGAATTTGCCAATCGCAGGTTCTGCGTTCAAGAAAGTGTATTACGACCATAACCTAGGTAGACAGGTGTCGATGTTCGTTGCCGCTGAAGATGTGATTTTGCCTTACGGCACATCTGAGATGACCCTTGCTCCGCGCGTAACCCACCGCATGAGAAAGAACGAGAATGACCTGAAGAAGCTCATTCTTGCAGGGTTTTACATGGACGTTGAGCTTGGCGACCCAAGCAAAACAGTAGATGAGATCCAGAAAGCCAAGGATAAAGAGACTGGGTTTAGCGCATCGTTCGATGACCGCTATCAACTGCTTGAGATGCAAGTTGAGCTAGATATTCCCGGCTTTGAAGATAAAGACGAGGACGGTGAGCCAACTGGAATTGCACTGCCTTACGTGGTGACTATTCTCAAAGATACCCAAGATGTAATCTCGATCAGACGCAACTGGAAAGAAAAAGACAAGAACAAAAAGCCACGCCAACACTATGTGCACTACCAGTACATTCCCGGGTTTGGGGCTTACGGCTTTGGCTTGATTCACTTGATTGGTGGTGCGGCAAAGTCAGCTACATCCCTCACAAGGCAACTGATCGATGCAGGAACGCTGTCTAACTTACCAGGTGGTTTGAAAACCAGAGGCTTGCGTATCAAGGGTGACGATACACCGATCGCACCGGGCGAGTTCAGAGATGTGGACATCACAGCAGGTTCACTCAGAGACAGCATCGTGCCGCTTCCTTACAAAGAGCCAAGTCAAGTTTTACTGGCATTGATGAATCAAGTGGTAGATGATGCAAGACGCTTTGCGGCACTTGCGGATATGAAGGTTGCCGATATGGACGGCAACTCTCCCGTGGGTACAACCCTTGCGATCTTAGAGCGTATGCTCAAGGTAATGAGCGCAGTTCAGGCACGCTTGCACTACTCGATGAAACAAGAGTTGAAGCTCTTGGAAGACATCATTAAAGAGATCATGCCCGAGGAATATGCGTATGTACCTGATGGTCCACGCGGATCCAAAGCAAAACTGTCTGATTACGACAATGTAGATATCATTCCTGTCAGCGATCCGAACGCGGCAACGATGAGTCAGCGTGTGGTGCAGTACCAAGCGGTCATGCAAATGGCCCAACAAGCCCCACAAATCTACGATTTACCCCAATTACACCGCCAAATGTTGAATGTTTTGGGCGTAAAACACGCAGAAAAGCTCATTCCGATTGAAGATGACATGCTCCCAATTGACCCAGTTTCTGAGAATATGGCGATTATTAAGGGCAAACCAGTCAAAGCTTTTATCGAACAAGACCACTCAGCGCATATCCAGACGCATATGGCCTTCTCACAAGACCCCCATTTAGCTCAAATGATGGGTCAAAATCCACAAGCGCAGATGCTTATGGCGGCAATGCAAGCGCATATTGCCGAACACATTGGGTTTGCGTACAGACAACAGATCGAACAACAACTTGGGGTACCACTTCCACCCCCAGACGAGCCGTTACCACCACAAACAGCGGCTCAACTTGCGCCCCTTATTGCTCAGGCGGCTCAACAATTACTGCAAAGCAACCAGAAACAACAGGCCCAACAGCAAGCTCAACAGCAACAGCAGGACCCAGAGACACAGATTGCAATGCAAGAACTTCAGATCAAACAAGCCGAGCTCCAGATCAAACAAGCAAAGCTCAAGCTCGATGCCGCCGCGCAAGCAGACAAGATCGATACAGAACGCGCGCGTATCCAGTCACAAGAAAAAATCGCCGGTATGCAAGTCGGCGCCAAAGTTGCAGGTGACAAAATGCACCTTCAATCGCAAGAGCACTCCCACGGCGTTGACGTTGGGGTAGAAATTGCGAAACACCACGCAGAAATGCGCAATTCCGCTATGCAAGTAGCGCAACAAAGGAGTTTGAATGAGTCAGGAGATGGAGGTTCTAAAAAAGAAGATTAGGATGCGAATGAATGAGGTAGCCGACGTTATATCGACGGGCGGCTGTTCTTCGTTTGAGTCTTATCAAAAACTTTGCGGGGTGATCGAGGGACTGGCCTACGCAGAGAGAGATGTTATCGACCTCGCAGAAACAATGGAGAAAGCAGACAATGAGTAATTTAATTCTACCCCCGGGCGTTCGTTCAGTTAGCGATAACCCAAGCGACGCACCTGAGCAGGAGAATATCCCAATCGAGGATAGAGCAAAGCAGTTACCCGACCCCAAAGGTTGGATGATTCTTGCGGCTGTTGTTGAGTCAGCAGACAACTTCGATAACAGTGTCCTTGTCAAGTCAGACATTACAAAGCGCATTGATGAGCAAACCTCACCGATATTATTTGTGATGAAGCTTGGCCCAGAGGCTTATATAGATAAGACCAAATTCCCAAGCGGTCCCCGCTGTGCGGAAGGCGATTTTATTTTGACTAGGCCTTATGCCGGAACCAGAGTAAAGATTCACGGTAAAGAATTCCGCTTGCTCAATGATGACCAAGTAGAAGCAACTGTGCAAGATCCCCGCGGCGTTAGCCGTGCTTAAGGAGTAATATATGGCAGGAAAATTTAGAGGGGATACGTTTAAGTTCCCTGATGAAGTCTCGGTTAAAGCGCCTCTATCAGACGAGAAGCTAGACATTGAGATTGAAGGAGCAGAGACTGAGGTTGCGGTGGAAACACCGGATGATCCCAGAAAACCACAACCGGTTGTAAAGCCCAAGGCGAAGGATAAAGATGCGCCCGAGATTGAGATCGTGGATGACACCCCCGAGGATGTCAAACTCCATAAGCCTCTCAAAGAGCCAGTCGGAGACCCAACCGAAGACGAATTAAAGTCTTATTCAGATAACGTCCGCAAGCGAATTGAAAAGCTCACACATGCTCGTTACGATGAGCAACGGGCCAAAGATGCCGCCCTGCGGGAAAAAGCTGAACTAGAGAAGATTGCCCAATCTATCGTAGACGAGAACCGCAAACTACAGGAATATGTACAGAACGGGGAAAAAGCCTATATAGAGAAGGTGCAAGCACTAGCCAAGGTGGAAATGGACGCGGCTAAGGAAAGGCTTACCAAAGCCTATGAAGCAGGGGATGCCAAGGCATTAACTGAAGCCCAAGAGCAAATGATGCTTGCCGGTATGAAAATACAACAAGCAGAAAATTTTAGGCCAACCCCTTTACAACAGCATCAAAATGTAGTACAGTCCACTCCATCGGCTCCCCAAACGCCGTCAGCACCCAAACTGGATAGTAGAACATCTGCATGGATGGAAAAAAATCCTTGGTTCGGTGATGACAAAGCTAAAGCTATGACTAGCTATGCGATGGGACTGCATCAAGAATTAGTAGACAAGTATGGTGAGGACTTTGCCCGAACCGATGAATACTTCTCACAAATCGACGCTGAACTGCGTCGCACCTTCCCGACAAAATTCGAAGATACCGAACATACGTCGAGAGAAACTAAAAGAATCCCCGCAACAACCGTTGCGCCCGCAACTCGTGCTACGTCTGCGAAGAAAATTCGTTTGACGCAAACGCAAGTAAGTATTGCCAAGAAACTTGGTGTACCCCTTGAAGTTTATGCTAAACACGTTGCACAACTGGAGAAATAATATGACTGAAATCAATCGTACCGCCCGTAAAGCTGAAACCCGTGATACCCAAAAACGTACTGGGTGGCAACAAGCGAGCACTCTTCCAGACCCCGATCCAAGACCGGGACTTGTGCATAGATGGATTGCGACAGCTATCCTAGGGCAAGCAGACCCAGTGAACGTATCCAAAAAGATGCGCGAATACTGGGAGCCATGTAAAGCAACAGACTACCCTGAAGTTTCAATTCCGGGTGACAAGAATGGGAACATCGAAGTCGGTGGACTTATGTTGTGTGCGTCCCCAATGGAAATCCAATTGGAAAGAAACGCTCATTATGCTAAACAGGCGCAAGCACTTACAGACTCTGTAGATACGAAGTTTTTAGGTCAGTCAGACCCGAGGATGCCCGTGTTTTCGGAGAAAAAATCAGGAGTCACTCGTGGCTCTGTATTCGGAAATGGTTCATAAACTAGGAGCTTAAAAGATGGCATATCCAACTGTCTCGGCACCATACGGTCTAAAGCCTGTCAATCGCATTGACGGCCTCCCATATGCAGGTGCCTTTCGTCAGATCCCCATTGCCGCAGGTTACGCTACCGCTATTTGTAATGGCGATACTGTAAAACTGAGCGGTGGGTATCTCGTTGCTGATACTGCAACTAACAACGCTACACCAGTCGGTGTGCTCGTTGGCTGTACGTATATCAACTCCCTTGGCCAAACGACTCGCAGTCAGTTCTACCCTGCAAGCGCTTCGACTTCAACTAACTTGGCTTATGGCTACGTTATTGATGATCCGATGGTGCTCTTCAAGGTAGCTGTTGTGACTTCTGGTACCACAATGGGTACTGTTCAGCGTTCAGTCGTTGGTCAGAACTTCCCCTTCGTGCAAAACGCAGGAAACACCACAACAGGTGACTCCGCAATCGGCGTTTCAGCGACTGGTTCAGGTACTACTGCCACGATCCCCGCGCGTATTATTGACGTTGTTCCAGATACTTCTTATATCAGCGGCGGTAACGTCGTATATCCAGAAGTGCTGATCCGTCTCAATACACAACAGTACAACAACACCACTGGTGATTCTTAATCCAAGGAGCATATAAATGGCTATTTCACGCGCACAACTATTGAAAGAGTTGCTCCCCGGACTGAATGCACTATTCGGAATGGAGTACGCCCGATACGGCGAAGAGCACAAAGAGATCTTCGAGACAGAAGCTTCCGAGCGTTCCTTCGAAGAAGAGACAAAGTTATCCGGCTTCTCAGCCGCACCTGTTAAGAACGAGGGCTCAGCCATCGCTTATGACAATGCGCAAGAAGCATGGACAGCTCGCTACGATCACCAAACTATTGCACAAGGTTTCTCTATCACTGAAGAGGCGATGGAAGATAACTTGTACGACAGCTTGTCAAATCGTTACACCAAAGCATTGGCAAGGTCTATGGCCTATACCAAGCAAGTTAAAGCCGCTTCCGTCTTAAACAACGGATTCACATCAGGCTATAACGGTGGTGACGGCGTGCCTTTGTTCTCTACAGCACACCCATTGGTATCCGGTGGTACAAACGCCAACACTCCTGCTACACAGGTTGATTTGAATGAAACAGCTATCGAAGCCGCGACAATTCAAATTTCCCAGTGGACAGACGAGCGTGGTCTTTTGATCGCCGCACGCCCAGTGAAGATGGTTGTTCCTCCACAGCTTATGTTCGTTGCTAAGCGTTTGTTAGACACAGAACTCCGTGTCGCTACAACCAACAACGACATCAACGCAATTAAAGCAATGAACGTCATCGAGCAAGGTTATACAACTAACCATTTCTTGACAGACCCAAATGCTTGGTTCTTGTTGACTGACGTACCTAACGGTTTGAAACACTTCGAACGTGTAGCTTTGTCTACCTCAATGGATGGAGACTTCGACACCGGAAACGTTCGCTACAAAGCTAGAGAGCGTTACAGTTTTGGTTGGTCAGATCCTCTTGGAGCATGGGCTTCTTCTGGTTCTTTCTAATTTAGTATTAGTTTTTACTAAAACTAGGGCCCTTCGGGGCCCTTTTCTTTTATCTTTTATTTATGGTATGATTACCTGTAACTAAGTCACAGGAGTTAATATGGAATACCCAACTACAAGAGAAGAAGCAAAGAAAACCGGTGCCAAGTACTATTTCACTGGGCAACCCTGTAAACATGGGCATATAGCTCCGCGTAAAACCAAAGGCGCGTGCATTGACTGCTTAAAAGTAGAATGGACTAAAGGTAATGAAACCCGTGCGGAATACTTTAGGCAGTACAACAAACAAGAAGAAGTTAAAGACCGTAAGAATGAATGGTATCTTGAAAATAGAGAACAAGTTATTTCCGCCGCTAACATCCGCCCTATTGAAGTTAAACGTGAATATCAAAAAGCTTGGAAGGAACGGAATATAACTTGGGTTAGAGCTGATACTAAGGCGCGGAGGCGTAAGCATAGAGAAGCTACCCCCAAGTGGCTGACTAAAAAAGAAAAGGCTGAAATTAGAGAGCTCTACAAAATTGCCATAACTATGTCTAAAACGACAGGGGAGCAATATGTTGTAGACCATATCGTACCTTTAAGGGGAGAAGGTGTTTGCGGGCTTCATGTACCTTGGAATCTAAGAGTAATCACCCAAGAAGAAAATCTTAAAAAGTCCAACAAACTTCTTGACACACCCATAAAATAGTGTATTATCAGGGCATCCGGGAATTCGACCTTGTTGCCACTGGCCCGGCAGACGATGCAACGATTAACAAGGTAACTTTTGCATAAGGACTTTTGTCATGGCACGCACCACATTTGAAGGCCCAATCCTATCGGGCGATAACCGTTTTGGCCCTATCCGCGACGTTGGATACACTGATTTAGTTCAGACAGCCTACCTAGATTTTTCTAATACAACTTCAGGCACAACAGGCTATTCTGGCGGTTCTGGCGTTTTTATCAATGCCAATACGATCCCCAATTTACCTGGTAATATCTATTCTCCCCAAGCCGGTGTAGGTACTAATGCAGGTCCAACCGTTGTTACCCCAACTGCTGACACAGCAAGCAATATTTACCGCGGTGCGGTTATGTATCTACCTATTAACAGTGTTTTAACAACTGCTGATATCTTCTTAGGTACAGCAATCACTGTTACAGGTACAACACCTACTTTCACTGCAAAGATTGGTAACGCCTTTAACGGTTCGCAGTACGGTACAGTTGCCGCTGTTTCTACAGGTAGAAACACAATTGCTTTGACAGCCGCTGAAGTCAACGCATGGCAAGCTACAACACTAGACTTCCAGAACCCGAACATTGGTGTCCAACCTTCTTTCTTCTCTCAAGTTGTGTTCACGTTCAACATCAACGGCGCATCTGCTGACTTGGCTAGTTTGAGTGCGGGTACTTTGTATTTCCTCTTGAGATACAGACAATACGACGCTAACATCGGCAACACAACAACTTACCCATACGGTAACTTTGACTAATCCCTAGGGGGCTTTGACCCCTTCTTTTGAACTAAAGGAGATTATTCATGACCACCCAATATGACGTCAAAGGCCTACAGATAAATGGCTCCGGCCAACTGATAGTAGGTCGTTGGCGTATGAAGAACATTGTTATCCTTGGTAACGGAACTGCCGGGCGTATTGATATTTTCGATACGATAACCGCACCAACTTCTGTTACTTATGGACAGACAGGTACAACAATCACTGTTACGCACAATGCACATGGCTATGTTGCAGGGCAAGCAGTCGGTCTAGCATTTGCTCCGGCAAGTGGTGTATCCCCTCTCTCAGGGGACTACATTATCCAGACTGTTGCGACTAATACCTACACGGTTACTACTATCAATTCTGCTACTATTTCAACTGGAACAGCGGCACTTGAAGGTACACGTTGGATGGCGAGCTACGAGACAGGTACCAATTTGCAACCATTCCAGATCTTGATTCCAGGCGAAGGCGTGCTTGCTTATAATGGTATTTATGCGGCAGTAACAAATATTACCAATGTAACCATCTATTATGGATGAAAAACCAGTCAGTATAGAGGGACGCATCTTAATGATTGCGATCCCTGCGTATGATGGCAAGCTGAACATCAAGTCGGCTTTTGCTCTGGCTACTCTTGCTATGGACATGGCAAAGCACGGGGCGAAGCTGTACTTGACTCAGATTTCTGGTTGTTCCCTCATAACAAAGGCAAGAAATGCACTCGTTGCTGATTTCTTGGAATCCGATGCTACTGATCTTTTGTTTATTGATTCCGATATTATTTTTAAGTCTGACGACGTTCTCAGACTGTTGGCTCTAAGCGGCAATAAAGATATTACAGCGGGTGCATACCCCCGCAGGTCTAAGGACAAGAAGTTCTTTACCGATATCTATTTAGACGACCAAAACCAAATTGAATTCCGCGACGGGATGCTAAGAGTAGACCGTATTGGCACAGGCTTTATGCTTATCCGCCGCCATGTCCTAGAAACAATGAAGGCTAACCACCCAGAGTGGGGCTACTACAATAACGTCAACGAGCGCACAGACTGCGCCTTGTTTGATTTTGAGCTCAAGAACGGCGAATATTATGGTGAGGACTATACGTTCTGTAACCGCGCAAAGGCCGATGGGTTCTCTATCTACCTCGATCCAGACATTAACTTGCCCCATATTGGCACTGAAGAGTACACCAACCACTTTGGTGAGGAAGTTATCAAACCCTTGATTGCGATCAATCAGATTGCAAAGGAGACAGTCAATGGCTAAAACCCCTGCATGGCAACGCAAAGAAGGGAAGAATAAAAATGGTGGGCTCAACGCCAAAGGGCGTGCTTCTGCCAAAAAAGAAGGTCACAATCTGAAGCCACCACAGCCCGAAGGTGGACCAAGAAGAGATTCATTTTGTAGCCGGATGACCGGCATGAAGAAGAAAATGACGTCTGAGAAGACGGCAAAAGACCCGAATAGTCGTATTAACAAATCACTTAGAGCTTGGAACTGCTAATGGAACCGATGGTCATTTGGAATCTCATCCTATCCGCAATGGTTGCGATATTGGGATTTTTCCTTAAAGAAAAGTTTTCAGAGCTTAAGAGACTGGATATTTTGCTTAACAAAACCCGTGAGGAGTTAGCTCGTGAGTATGTCCCCAAAGCAGAACTTAATCGCCTTAGCGACCACATTGACCAACGCTTTAATCGCATTGAAGCAAAAATTGACCAACTTATTCAGAAAGCCGTAGATGCCTAGTACAAGCAAGAAACAGCATAAGCTAATGGAAGCTGTGGCGAACAATCCCAAGTTCGCTAAGAAGGTTGGTATCCCACAAAAGGTGGGTAAAGACTTTGCGACGAAGGACAAGGGCAAAAAGTTTGGATCGGGTGGTGACACCATTCGTGAAGATAAGCAAGCAATCAATAAGCCAAAGACCCAACACGGGGCCGAGGCTTTTTTCAAAAAGGGCGGTAAAACGTCCAAATCTAAATAGGAGTCTCACATGGCGACATCAAAGAAAGAACAGAACATTACCAATGAGAAAATGGGTAAAGTTCAATCCGGCGGCTTGAAGAAATTCGGCGAACACTCAATCCAAGAAAAAGGCCACACAAAGGGAAAAAACATCTCTATGCCTTCTTCTAAAGTTTTAGGGATGAACCAGAAATGAAACATTACCACGAAGAAGTAGCTGAACTTCACAGCAAACAAGACGGCAAAATGCCCATGAAACACCACCACGAAGACATGAAAGCTCGTGAGAAAGAGCACGACGGCGCAACTCATGGCTTCAAACACTTCCATGAAGAAGTCGCTAAGATGTGCGGCGGTGGCATGGCAAAGAAAGCCAAATGAGAGCCTCTAGAGGTATGGGGGACATCAACCCCAAGAAGATGCCGAAACCACGCAAGATACTGCGTAAAGACGCTCTTGAGCCTGTAGAAATCTATAAGCGCGGTGGCAAAGTCAGCGCCGTTGCTAAGAAAGACAAAGCGAAGAAATAAACATGGCTGAGTACACATCCGGTTCTACGTCCTTTAATCTTGAGCTCACCGATCTCGTTGAGGAGGCTTTTGAGCGGGCGGGTTCTGAGATGCGTACCGGCTATGACATGAGAACGGCGAGACGTTCTCTGAATCTATTGTTTGCAGATTGGGCCAATCGTGGTATCAATATGTGGACGATGGAGCAGGGCACTATCAATTTGGTGCAAGGGCTTAACACTTATCCGCTACCCGTGGATACGGTGGATTTGCTAGAGCATGTGATCCGCACACAGGCCAACGACATCAATAATCAGGCTGACCTGACTATTACCCGCATTAGTGTTTCTACCTATGCGACCCTCCCCAATAAACTAACCCAAGCGCGTCCAATCCAAGTGTGGGTTCAGCGTCTTGATGGTATGACGTATTTAACTTCCGCAACGGTTGCGACCGCCGTTGGGTTGACAGATACAACAATTACATTGACAAATGTCAATAACTTCCCATCCGCCGGGTACGTATTGATTGACAGCGAATACATTTACTACAACGACATTGTAGGAACCACGCTTGGTAATTGCTTCCGTGGACAGAATGGATCGACCGCTACGACGCACAGCATGGGCGCCGCTGTCTACATACCAAAACTCCCTGCAATCACCGTCTGGCCCACTCCTGACAACGCACAGCCCTATCAGTTTGTATACTGGAGAATGAAGCGCACTCAAGATGCCGGAAGTGGTGTCAATGTGATGGATGTGCCGTTCAGATTTATCCCTCCTATGGCGGCAGGGCTTGCCTATTATGTGGCGCTTAAAGTACCTAATGGGCTAGAGAGATTACAGATTTTGAAGTCGCAGTACGATGAAACTTGGAATACTGCGGCAAATGAAGACCAAGAGCGTGCGGCGGTTCGGTTTGTACCTCGTCAGATGTACATTGGGGGTAGCACCTAATGGGTAATCGGTTTTCGTCAGCCAAAAATTCGATTGCGGAGTGCGACCGATGCGGCCAACGATACAAGCTAAAGACGTTGAAAAAGGAAGTCATCAAGACTAAGACCTACGACCTTTTAGTTTGTCCGACCTGTTGGGACCCAGATCAGCCCCAGTTGCAACTCGGTATGTATCCTGTGGATGATCCGCAGGGTGTGCGGGACCCAAGACCTGACCGAAGCTATTACACATCTGGACTCGATACGCTCGGGTTCTCAAGCGGTGGTAGCCGGGTCATTCAGTGGGGATGGAATCCTGTTGGGGGTTCTAGTTTTTTCGATGCGGCTCTCACGCCAAACAATTTGGCTTTGACCGTAGCTATTGGGCAAGTTACAATTAGCACAACTTAGGAGTTACTATGGTTAAGAAACACGAAGACGAAGCAGAAGACAAGAAACTCATCAAGTCTATGCTCCAAAAAGAAGAGAAAAAGTTTGGCGTCAAGAAGATGGCCGCAGGTGGTAAGACCAATGCGAACATGAAATCTATGGGCCGTAACATGGCTAAGGTAGTTAACCAACGTAGCTCCGGAAGGGGTCGATAATGGCTACAAAAAAGAACAATAAGCCCGCGTCGGCTTATGCTAAACCACACGACATGAGTGGTAAGGCTACAAAGATTGATGACACCCCCGGTGCCGGATATCCAGATAAAGTCAAAACAACCGGTATCAAAATTCGTGGTACAGGCGCGGCAACCAAAGGCGTAATGGCTAGGGGACCAATGGCGTGACATACACTGAACTTGTAAATAGTATTCAGAGCTATACGGAGAACCAGTTCCCGGCTGTGTATCTCGCGGATGGGACAATACAATCTTCGACAACGCAGATTAACCGTTTCATCGAGCAAGCTGAACAACGCATTTACAACACCATTCAGTTTCCCTCGTTGCGTGCAAACGTGACGGGGACAGTCACACCCTCAAACCCCTATCTTTCTTGCCCTAATGATTTTCTTTCGGTTTACTCCATAGCGGTGTATTCCACGACAGGTACTAATGCGTACAACTATTACTACCTACTTAACAAAGATGTTAACTTCATCCGTGAAGCCTACCCAACACCACAAGCCACGGGTACTCCCAAGTACTATGCACTGTTTGGTCCTCAGTACAACAACGTTGCTGAGTTGAGCTTTCTCATGGGACCTACACCCGACCAGGCATATAACGTAGAACTTCACTATTATTACTACCCACCCACAATTATCCAAGGTGCGATTACTGCAATGACTGTTGCTAATGCCGGTACTGGGTATGTTAACGGTACGTACTATGATGTGCCTGTCACAGGCGGAAATGGTAATTCTGCAACGGCTACCGTTGTAGTGACAAGTACTGGGGTCAATAGCATTACCGTAACGACTGGTGGTGCGTTGTATTCGGTTGGCGATACAGTTACTGTTGCTAGTTCATATATAGGCTCTGGTGGTTCTAATTTCACGGCTACTGTTTCTGCTGTTTCTAACGCAACCGGTATGACATGGCTTGGGGACAATTATGATTCTGTACTGTTGTATGGTTCTTTGGTTGAAGCTTACACATTCATGAAGTCAGAAGCCGATATCATTGCCGGTATCGATGGTAAATATAAAGAAGCGCTTATGGAAGCTAAACGCCTTGGAGACGGCCTCGAAAGGCAAGATGCTTATCGTAGTGGTCAGTATAGACAGGCGGTGACATAATGTCGTTTACAGGAAATTGGGCGTGCGACGTATTCAAAGTTGGTCTTATGAACGGGACTTACAACTTCGGTACAGGCACGACCCAAAACTTCTACATTGCGCTGTATACCAACACGGCTACGCTTAACCAAACAACGCAGTCCTACACCAATGTGGGGGAAGCAAGCGGTGGTAACTATACGCCTGGCGGTCAAGCGCTAACGATTATCCAAGTTCCAACAGTGGGGTCTTCAGGAGACACTGCGTATATTTCATTTGCTAATCCTATGTGGGTAGGGTCGATTACCGCTAGGGGCGCTCTGATTTATTTAAACAATGGCACAACCAACCCCGCCGTTTGTGTATTAGATTTCGGTGCCGATAAAGTATCTACCTTGACCTTTACGGTTCAGTTCCCTGCGGTTACCAATTCATCAGCAATTATTCGCATTTCATAAGGAGTCAAAATGACTAACGAACTATCTAATTTTGGCGACCACGCTGAAATCTCTTTACAAGCTAACGCTAAGATCCCTGAGGGTATGGGCGTTGAAGGTTGGTATCACGTTGTTTGCCGTGACAAAGACGGTAATATCAAATGGGAAGAAGAGTTTCCTAACTTAGTAGTAGCTGTAGGTAAGCAGTTGATGCTAGATACCTTACTCAAAGGTTCTAGTTATTCTGTAACTGGGCCCTACCTTGGGTTGCTTAACGCAAGCATTACCCCTGCGGCAACAGATACGATGAGCACAATCGTGCCATCTAAAGAGTTCACCGCTTATACAGTGGGTGGTTCTGCGGTTCGTGGTACAGCGGTTTTTGCATCATCTACCAGTACAGGTTCTACACCATCTAACGTAACATCCTCGACAGCGACAGCAGTTACATATACAATCACGGGTAGTGGTGGTACAGTTTATGGTTGTTTCTTGGTACTCGGTACAGGCGCTTCAAACGCACAGAGCAACACAAGCGGTACTTTGTATTCAGAAGGTAACTTCGGTACAGCCAAAACAACGACATCTGGAGACACTGTCAGCGTTGTTTACAGTACTACCGCGACTTCTTAATTAAGGGGTATGTATGGCTTTCTTAATCAAGGACCGGGTACTAGAAACCTGTAGTTCTCCAGGCACAGGCGCAGTCACGCTCCTTGGCGCGGTCACGGGGTATCAGTCTTTTAGTACGGCTTTTAGCTCTACCAACGGAACCACAACCTATTACTGTATCGCTGATCAAGGCGGTGCAAACTGGGAAGTGGGTCTTGGTACTTGGAACACAGGTAATACATTTACCCGCAATACAGTTTTAGCTTCTAGTAATGGCGGCTCAACTGTTAACTTTGCGTCTGGTACGCAAAACATATTCTGTACATACCCGTCTGAAAAAGCAATCTACATAGATTCAAGCGGCAATACATATGTGCCCAATCTAGGCGCAACTACACAGAGTTCTGGTTTATTTACTACAGTTACGGCTAATGCCTCTACTTCCGGCACGTCTTCAACAGGTGCGTTCTCTTACGGAACACTGAGCTATACCGATGTAAACCACATCTTGACGATGCAGGCGAGTCAGAACAGCTATGTTCAGATGGAGATTCAAAACACCAATACAGGCACCGCCGCTTCTGCTGATGTAATTGTTTCGAACAACAATACGACTGCTACCACTTACTATGGTGACTTTGGTATGAACAGTTCGGGCTGGACTGGCACACCGGGTACAAATAGTTTTGGCGCACCCAACACAGTATATTTAACTGCTACAACTGCTGACTTGGCAATTGGTACAACAACGGCTAATGCGATTCGGTTTGCTGTGGGCGGCGGTGCGGATGTGATGCAGGTTAACGGAACAACAGGTATTACCTCGTTCCCAACCACAAGCGCTATTACTCTGCCAGTCGGTACAACGGCGCAAAGACCCGGAACACCTGCAACGGCAATGTTGCGCTATAACACATCGTTATCTCAGTTTGAAGGTTACAACGGAACGATCTGGGGCGGTATTGGTGGTGCTCAAGCGGGCGGCGCTATTCAAGTTAACAACACGACAGCAAGCGTTAGCTATACCATCGCAACGGGCACAAACGGTTTCTCAGTTGGTCCAATCACAACAGCATCTGGAGTTAGCGTCACGGTCGCGAGCGGGCAGAGATGGGTAATTGTGTAGTATGGATATAGCACACTTATACCGCATTACTGACCAGATATCTGGAAAGTACTATATTGGCAAGCACAAAGGTCAAGTGCAGGGTAAGTATTGGGGGAGCGGTAAGAAGTGGAAAGACTACATTAAAAAGTACGGTACAGACAATCTAAAGTATGAAATATTGATAATTGCAGACGAAGATTACATATTAGATTTAGAGGGGAGATATATAACCCTTGATTACATAACTCAAAATCCTTTGTGTATGAATTTGAAGGAGGGCGGGGTACAGGCTAAGTTATCTCCAGAATCCATAGAGCAAATGGCTTCTAAGTTACGTGGCAGACCGAGTTGGAACAAAGGCATTTCTATGCCAGATGAAACCAAGATAAAGGTGTCTTTGGCTAAAAAAGGTACGCCTCCGCCAAACAAAGGTAAGCCAATGTCTGAGGAATCAAAGCTTAAATTATCTTTGGCTAAAAAGGGTGCGCCTTCTTGGAATAAAGGTAAACCCCCGTCTGATGAAACAAGATTCAAAATATCTGCTACTTTAAAAGGAAACATACCTTGGAACAAAGGCGTTCCTGCAACAGAAGAAGTTCGCAAAAGATTAAGCGAAATGGGCAAAGGTAGACCAAGCCCCAGAAAAGGTGTTAAGCTTTCTGAAGAAACAAAACAAAAAATAAGGTTGGCAAAACTTGGCTTGAAACAAACGCCTGAACATATTGAAAAATGTAAAGTAGCCAAAATTGGTAAAAAGCAATCTTTAGTAACGTGCCCACATTGCAATAAAATTGGTGGTGCGGCGACAATGCCTAGATGGCATTTTGATAATTGCAAATTAAAAGGAATGATATGAGCAGTATTTCGAGTGGAACAACTACCACTACCGCTTTGGTATATACGGCAGACACAACCGGAAATTTGGTTTTACAGACCGGTTCAACGCCTACTACTGCGGTAACAATAGATACAAGTCAGAGGGTTGGTATTACAGCTACTCCAAGTTCTTGGGGGACAAGTAATTACAGTGTTTTAGAGTTTCCTAATTCAAATGCTTTATATTCAAGGCAAATAGCCACAAACAACAATATTATGGGCATGACAGTAAATGCTTATGATACTGGTGGAACATCTTTTGTTTATAAACAGACTGGTGCGGCATCTTGGTTTTACGCACAAAATAATGGCTTTTATTGGAATCAAGCCGCTAGTGGAAGTTCTGGGTCTGCAATTAGTTGGACTACTGCAATGACCCTTGACACCTCTGGTAACTTAGCAATAGGAGTTACGCCTAGTGGATGGGCAAGTCCATTTAAAGCAGTGCAGTTAAATACTCAGGGGTCTATTATGGCCACAACTGGGTCAATGCAACTTGGTAATAATATTTATTACAATGGAAGTAATTATTTGTTTATTGGTTCAGGTTATGCAAATAGATATTACCAAGCATCAGGAGCACATACTTGGACGGTTTCGACTGCATCAGGAACCGCTGGAGGAACAATAACAGAAACCCTAGCAATGACACTAGATGTTAGTGGTAATTTGATTGTTGGAGGTACGACATCTTTAAATTCTGGAAATGCAGGAATTAGCGTTTACAACAGCTCTTATCCGCAAATAGTTACAAGAAATACAAGTGCTAGTTCAGGCAATTTATGGAACATAGGTCAAACCAGTGGTAGTGCATTTGTAATTGATAATCAAAGTTCAGTTGGCGTTTCTTTATCAAATGGGGCAACTTCATGGAGTGCTTTTTCTGATGTAAGATTGAAAAATATTACTGGCACATATTCTCAACCATTGACTGATATTGCTCAAATTAAAGTTATTAAATTCACTTGGAAATCAGATTCTAAAAATACTGCTCAAGTAGGAGTAGACGCAAGTACAGTTCAGACAGTAGTTCCTGAAGCAATTAGCGAATCGCAAGTCATAGAAAATGATACAACAGAATATTTAATGGTTCGTTACACGGAACTTATACCTCTTATGATTTCATCAATCCAAGAACTATCCGCAAAAGTAACAGCTCTAGAAGCAAAGGTAGCGTAACATGGCATCAATAATAAAAAGTGATAATGGCGTATCTTCTGGAGTCACTGGCATAGTCCAGATTGCCGATTCGAGCGGACAGCTTGCTTTTCAAACGACCACTTCGGGAGGCAGTGCAGTAACAGCATTGACTATAGATAATAATCAGAAAGTTACGTTTGCAAATAGTATAGGGTTTGGTTCTAATCAAGGAATTATATTTAACCCAAGTACACAAGGTAGTGGGCATACAAGCAATACGCTTACAGATTATGAAGAAGGGACTTGGACGCCTGTTTTGACTCCTAGTTCTGGAACAATAACTTCATCAACAATTACGGGAACATATAGCAAAGTAGGGAACTTAGTTTTTGTTGCAATTCGAGTGCTTATTACAAATAACGGCACAGGTTCGGCTGGACTTAGCATCACAGGATTTCCATTTGCGGCAAAAACTGCAACAACTATTTCTGGAGCAACTCGTGAAGACACATCAGTTGGATTTGCAATAGTTGCAAGTCCATCTAGCACAACGAGTATATTCTTAAGTAAATACGATGGATCATACCCGGGCGGCAATAATTATGGGTTTAGTCTTTGTTTAACATATAACGCAACATTCTAAGGAGTCAACATGACACTCGCATCAACAACAATAATAGACAAAACAGAAGTGCTAGAAGACGGCACTATTCAAGTACGCCAAGCAGAAGTTATCACCAAAGACGGTGTAGAGATAACTCGTACATTCAATCGTTGGGTACGTCACCCCGGTGACACAGCGGCTCAATCTGACCCTGCTCCAGTACCTGCTATTGCGGCGGCAGTATGGACGGAAAGCGTGATTTCAGCTTATCAGGCGGCACAAGCGGCACAAAGACCTATAGGGGAATAATATGACTGTAGTAGTCGGGGGTAGTTCCCCTCAAATAACATTTGCAGATTCAACAGTACAAAATACTGCGGCTTTGCCTTTAACGGGCGGATCAGTATCTGCTGATATAACTGTAAATGGATTAACTGTTGGTAAGGGTGCATATTCATCTACGCAATCTACGGCATTAGGCGTAAGTGCTTTAGCTTCTTCAAATAGTTCAAGCGATTTCAATACAGCCGTTGGTTATCAATCTGCTTATTCGACTACTTCAGGGCAAGGAAATACATTTTTAGGTCGTAAAGCAGGATATTCAAATACTAGCGCTAATGACAACACAGCTATTGGAAACCAAGCGTTATATACAAACTCCACAGGCACAGCAAATGTGGCAATAGGGCAAAACGCTTTATATTCAAACACAGCAACTGGTAGTACAGCAATAGGCTATCAAGCAGGGTATACAAATAGCACGGGAGGGTCATTTGTTGCTGTAGGTTATCGAGCAGGGTATACATACAACGGTTCTGAAACAAATGGAAGTGTATTTGTAGGGTATTCTGCTGGTTTAAGCGTAACTTCAGGACATGATAATTGTTTTGTTGGTGGATTTTCAGGAAACGCAGTAACTACAGGTTCTAACAATACCATTCTTGGAGCTTACTCAGGCAACCAAGGTGGTTTAGACATCCGTACTGCTA
>Ga0208616_1000177_pt1 | contig 21744 bp, 5 predicted proteins | sample CryBogCBE16Oct07_FD_184575 | JGI IMG/M metagenome (GOLD analysis project Ga0208616, IMG submission 184575) | Freshwater microbial communities from Crystal Bog, Wisconsin, USA - CBE16Oct07 (SPAdes) (version 2) | ecosystem: Environmental > Aquatic > Freshwater > Lake | place: Crystal Bog... | reverse complement strand
CCCATAATACATCTGATAGTTTTACAGTACCATTTTGCAAACCAATTCTAGTCCATTGACTATTAGTGTATAAGTATACTTCACGATTGCCCTGACCATTCTTAGCTACACCTACAATCATTCCTTCTCTTGGTGTAATTCTATATAAGTCTGCAAATATACCAACTTCTGCATTTGTTTTTGTAGTGTTGCCATATCCAGTAGCCCACCAGTATACGCTTGACCATAAATCACTGGTTGTAAAGAATTCTCCGCTAGTGTTCAAATATGTAAGATTGCTAAATTCACTTACTGTATACTGACTTAATATGTTATTTGCAAATTCTATATAATTCTTTAATGCATTATATCTGTTAATAAACATACTTTGTCTAGGTCTTACACTAATGCCAACTTGCATATACGCAGGCAATCTAAAGTTAGGTACGTTTGCACCTGTTTCATCTAAACCTGCAAAACTTTCTAGTAATCTATTGTATAATCCACTAGGACTTGTATTTGTTGCAGTTGGTAGTCCTGGTAAGAAATCATCTGCATAATTACTTTTTATAATCTTAAAGTTATTATGTATTTCATTATCAACTGTACCAGTACCAAATCCAATGTGAATATTTGTATTCAATCCATTAACATAATCACGCACATTATATAGTGCGTATGCATCAGGGCGTAGTGGAGCCATGTATGCTATACCACTATTTTGTGGGTTTGCGATATATTGCTCTATAATTGAATCAGTTAATGTTTTACCTTTACTTAACTGATTTGTGCCTCTTACCCAGAAATAATATAATGATACTAAATTATTATTAGTGTCAACACCGTATGATGTTGTATACTTTAGCATATCGTAAGGGGTGCCCGGACCTGTATAGAACGCAGGTGTAACACTACTTTCTATCCATGTATATACAGTAACTGTACTACCGGGGAATAAGTTAGCCCAATACTTAGCATTATATGCTATATCATCTTGGTGATAATTTAAAAACTTAGTTGAACTTGTATCAAACCATGTTTTACCTACTTGATTGCTATTCCAAACTATTGAAGTTGATTTATAGTTTGTATTGTTATATCCTGCAGGATCAACTGTACCAATATAATCTAAATTCTCATGTACACCACCTAACATCTTACCGCGTAATGGATCAATATAATCTAGTGATATTAAATTTTCATCAGTTAAGTTATTATATAACTGAATCTTTTGAATTTTGTTTACATCTACTACAGGAGAACTGTTTCTGAATACGCTCCAGTCTTGATTTCCTGTACTATTAAAGAAGATATTAAATTTTCCATTAATTGTTCGTGCTAAACTAGTGTTAAATTTTGGGCTACCAATAATAACAGTATTGTTATTAAAGTCTAAACTAGATCCATACATTGGTAATGAACCATAATCACTTGTATTGTCATTAACAGGTTGTGCATAAACATATTGACCTATGTTTAATAAAGCCTCATTGTAAGGGCTGATATAATCAAACATATATGCAGCACCTGCGTTATCAAATGAATCTATAAACGTTGTAAGATTTAAATCAAACACCGTATTGTAATGCATATTTGAATCAACGTGGTCAAAGAATGTTTCAGCAAAACGATTTGCTCTGGGTGAAGTTATTACAAAACTGTTTTGTTCGTTAAACTTAATATTATATCCAAACTGACTATTATTTTGCGGGTGGGGTTCTCTTATAACTTGTGTTATAGTATATGGTGCTATTCCCATTTCATAGAAATAATTACCATTCAATACTGTTATGTTAAGTTTGTTGTTAGCGGGACCTAAATCAGTATTAATCAATCTGATAACTAATCTAGGATCACTTCCGTTATCATCCTGTGTAGTATATGCAAATACATTATTAATCTGTGCAAGATTAATAGCCTCTGCCATTGCAAATGCATCGCCAGTAGGTATCATTACGTTATAGCCATTAATGAATATATCAGTTGCACCCAATTGATTATTTGCTGCAATTAATGCAGTAACAAATCCAAAGCGTTTACCTTCGTTGGTAAAACGATACACAGCACCTTGTTGTCCCTGTACACCCAAATCATAAGGAGATCCAATTATAACTTCACTTCCAGTACTGTTGCAACTAATGCTTGTACCAAATTGTTGATTTGGTATTACACCATTAATGTCTTGGTAGCTTGTTAACTGGTCACTCAATACAAGTATAGTATCACTTATAGTGATAACGTCACCTGCTTTAACACGTGGACCAATAATTGTAGTGTATAAAAATGTTTTATATTTTGTGGGGCTAATTGGCTGTCCGTTGATAGTTAATATCATATTGCTTGTAGGCATCCACGGCGTAACTACTGCATATATCTCAAAATTTTGGGGAGTATATTGAACTTGCCAAGTTTCAACTAATCTGTCGTATACCCATACAACACCTACATTTGGTACGGGTGGTACTTCAGGATCACTACTTAATTGTACATGGTATGTTGGAGATCCAATGAATATTTTAGTTGCATCATGGTTAACTGCAATACTTGCACCAAAGTTATCAGAACCTTGAGTTTGAATCTTTGGTACCGTTGAACCAGGTATAGGTTGATTTAATTCTGCGCTACTATTGATATAAATTAATCCAAGAATATTAAACTGATTATTAACAGCCTGTGCGTATGTATTTGAACCATTAATAGCTGAAATTGTACTTGGTGTTATGCTATATCCTATACGTTCAACTGTGTGAACTGTACTAGTATCAGTGGTACTATCATATTCAGCAGTAATAACTGTTACATAGTTACCCACACCTAATATGTATGTTGGTGTTAAAATAGGTGCAGTTGATCCTTTACCTATTGTTAAATTATATATATTATAATGGTCTAAAGTATAGAATAATTCTTCATAAATTATACCATTAAACTCAGCTTGAGAAATATAAATCTTTGTTGTATTTGTAACACTATCGTATGTACTATTACTAGAATTTACTGTGTAGTTTGCTTTGTCAACGGTTGGATCTATTGAAATAGTAACTGATACTACAGATGATAAATCAACTTTTCCTGTTATAACAAAATAATAGCTTCTATATTTTTGATTGAATGCAGGATCACCGGATGCTGGTGCTGGTGGATAAACTGCACTGTTTGGATCGTATGAACCATTTAAGTTGTAACCTGCTTGTGCATCATAACCAAATCCATACAATACTGAACTGCCATATTGACTATACTGCACAAACGCAGTACGTTTACCTGGGGTAAATGTAGGTATTACATTACCTCTTACTTTAAAGAATTTATCTAATGGATTAGTTGAAGCACTTACAGGTGCATTTTCGTAAACTTTAATGTACGCTGAGACATTAGTTCCGGTAGTACCTGTATAGTTAGAACTTAAAGTAATTTGATTACCGGCTTGACCTGATATGCTATATGAAACATTATTAATATATATTACTTGACCAATAGCATTACCAATTTCATTTTCAAAATAAGTATCACTTGACGAATTTAAATTAATAATTATCTGCGAATTTCCATGTGTAACTTGTACCGTAGATGTTAATGTAAATGTGCTTGTAAACGGAATGTATGCAAAATCAACTTGTTTGTTAAAATACATTACGCTATTAATCTTTGGTGCGCCCACAAATAAGTAGTTACCATCACCACTAAATGCCATACTAGTACCAACATACTTATTCACTACTGGAATAATTTGTTCTTCTACTAATGCTTCTACTTCAGGAAGTTGAACTATACGATAAATGTACAAATTACTTTGGCTATCATTTGGTTCGCTGATGATTAAAAATTCATCATTGCGAGCCATTTGTGTACCAAACCCAACACCATGCGTTATAGTATCTGTTTGAATATATCCTTGACCGCTTTTGATATATTTGTAAACTTTACCTTTGATCGGGTCAGAAACATAATAACCTAATTTAGGAACATAAGCTACTGAACTACCTAATGCACCGTTATTTAAACTGAATAAATCAAAATTGCTATCATTATAATTAATAACTTTTTGATATAGTGCCCAATCGTTAGTATTCGCTTTATCTACCCATACATTAGTATAAGTGAATTCGTTTGATAATAATGGTAGTGAATTGATCTTTGTAGGATCACTTACTCTCATATTATTAAGTTTATACAACAATCCAAAATTACTAAAAGATATATTAGTAGTTGAATTAGATAAGGTTAAATTAACCAACACAGACGTATTACTAACTATTTGTTGGACTGTATAGAATCCATCAATACGTGAATCATAATGTGCAATACCAATTACATCATATTGACTTAAACCATGTGGAATAGTCGTTGTAAGTACACACGTATTGTTAAGATTGTTAGCTACTGATGTTATATGGCAACTCAAACTTACAGGAGTAAATATCTTCCATGTACTTTGATTATCAGCTATCCAAATATAATCATTAGCATACACAGAATAGATACTAGCATTGTCTAATCTTTCAACTGTATAAGAATATAATGTAACATCATCTAAATTAACATAGCCTGCGTCCGGCAAACTATTAACCATACTGCTAGTATCTACTGGTAGTAAATTAGTGTCTGATAACATTCTACCATAATTAGCAATTTTAGTTAATGGTACTTGTTGATTGGCTTCGTCAATATTATTACCATTAATCAATCCTATTATTGAGGGGTTGCCGTTTAATAACGATTCGTCTAATGTAAATTCTACAAAGTTACGATTCAATACTCCACCATAACTACTATTCAATATCATCCAATTTTCGTATATATCATACTGCATTGCATTATTTTGAATTGTTGCATTTAATAAATTATTAGCTGCAGTTAATGTACCCTTTTCTTCAATCATGTTTTGATAGAAGTTTACTTGAGATATATTGTTTAAATCTGCTTGTGCTAGATAATCTCTAGGTCTAAATCCTATTAAACTAAATGGTAATAACTCTCCATCGGTATCTATAGTGGATCTGTATGTATCGTAATAGAAATTAGTTTCGCTTGCACGTGTGCTAGGATTAGGTAGTATCCCTTTATCTATTTTACCATAATTAGTTAATAGCCAATCATTGTAGTTAAATGTAGTTGTAGGTGCAATAACCGTTTGGTTAGCCATAAAGTACTGTCGTTTATATGTTACGATAGTACCTTTGTTGTATTTTGTATTGGGCGCCCATTCTTGCACATTGTCTGAATTAATTATAAATCCAGGTGCATAAAGCGTACCATCCCATTGATTAGTTTTACTACCTCTTAGATATAAACGTTGTTGACGTAATCCTGTAATCAAATTGTATATTACATCATTGAATAATGTTTGATTATCAAAGATTACTGCGTTTTCTATAGCACTAATATCTGCTTTAAAATAACTGATAGCATCACCGTTAGTCAAAACTTTAGCAGTAAAAGTATTGCTTTGTCTATAAATTGCCATATCACTTAACTTGATAGGTACTAAATTTTGATTTAAAATAAAGTTATCTTGTAAGTATGTGAAAGGTTGTATGATTCCGTTAGGTGTCACTATATGAATTTGATTAGCACATGGGTTTAAGTTAATAACACTACCTACTTCCCATCCAGTTCTAACCCAGTATAGCAACTCAGCACACATTTGATACCAATCTAATTGAGTACCATTTTGTATGTCATCAAAAATCATTCCCTGAGTTTCTAAATAATTACCATATCCTAATAAGAAATTAACTAAATCAGTTAGTGATAGTTCAGTACCATAGGCAGTATAATTAATTTGATCACTAAATTGTATAGGGGCATTTACTGTTAAGTCTATTACCGTGATAGGTGTTACTTTTCCATTAGCGAAAGGATTGTAACTTACAAAATATGTTTTATTCTGACTATTTCCAAATATTTTGAATCCAGTACTTGTTTTTTGAACAATTACTGAACTGTATACTATACTATCATTAGGTTCATTTGAGTGTAAGATAACATTAACGTTTTCACTAGGAATCATTAATGAAGTATTTGTGCTATTAGGTGATCCCTTTTCAATAATAAAGTTTAGTTTATTTTGATCACTATAACCACTGACTCTATAAGTTAATCTTACATCTAAGTTTTCAAACAAAGTTTCAATTATAGTAGTACCATTTACTCCATACTGATTTAGATAGTCAACTATCCAATTGATATAACTATGTGATGCATTGTTTGCATCATGACCATAGAACTGTGTATTTTTAAGATTTGGTGGAGTTCTTAATCTACCATATACTAAGTATTGATTGAATTCGCTATAGTATTGATATACATCTAAGTCTAGCCCCAATGTAAAAAAGTCACTAGGTCTTGTTAATGCATATATTCGCATTAAATCAAATGGCCATGTACTACTTTTACGATAACTATATTCAGCAGGACCCATATCTCCTACTACCCAATTTGTGTTAAATGTTTTTGCGTTGTAGTTACCAACAACTGTTTCAAATGGGCTTAATAGATTACCATTACTATCTACTGGTAAAATATCTAATAATCTTGGTCTAGCAAATCTACTGTCAACATAAGGTTGTCCATTATTATAGATATAACCATTACTTAAATCAGTCCATAATAATGTATTATTACTTGTATATGGTGCAGGACCATATCTATCTATCCACCAACTAGGTTCAATAGTAAAGCCTAACATTTCCCATGGTGTGTCGTGGGGCGTTGCAGTATCATACAACCAAAGATATATACCTCTCCAACTACCTTGATTGAAGTTAGTATTTGTTAGTTTGTTTTTTGATCCAAGATAGTTCCATGTATATTCGTTAGTTTGGTCATAGTACTGAGTAGCAATATCAATACGATTTAATCCCACCCAATTTAAAACACCTACGTTATATAATTTAAATAAGTCTGACTGTTTATATCCTGTAGTTCTGAACTGCCCGGGGAAAACATCATAATAATCTACAGGAATTCTATTAGCTATTTTAAGATTATTAAAGACTCTATTTTCAAATTCAAATAATAAACTATCTCTAGGATCACTAAAGAAATTAGTTAATGGATCATAATCTCCGTATAACTTACTAAGACTTCCATCGTGCCCCCTGATAAACTGAGTAGGTTGTAAGTAAGTTTGGTCTAATACAACTTCTGGTACATACGCAGAATAGAATCCTACTTTAGTGGGAGTACTTGGAATATAACTTCCATAAGTTTGTGTATACTCTTTAACTACAACAATATCACCATCATTCAATTGTGTGGCTAGTAACACGTATGGATTATCTGCATTAACAAAATAATCAATATCTTTTATCAGTTGTTTATATTGAACTATACCATTATTTGTATATTGAACATATAACAAAACGCTATAATAATTTGCATTTTTAAAATCATATACTCTTTGTAATGGATATACAGTATTTGATATTCCTATCTTAAACGTATATGCATTAACATAAGTCGGTGTTTTACTAGGAATCATATCACTCCAGAAAAACGGACTTGATGTAGTTTTTGTTGAAGTTATGATTTCTAATACTTCGTCTAACATGTCAGGTGCATTGTTATAAGGAGTATAATCTTGATTAGAAACCGTGTTTAATAGTAACGCTTTAAATTTAGTATACTCAATAGAATTATAGCTGATACTGTTAAAGAAATTTGTTTCTTGTCTTCTAATGAATGCAGCTGCAGTTACTAAACTTGCGCTGTTTTGTGTAATTCTCGTACCGTATGGTACAACGTTTCCTAAATCTCTGTAATTGTTTGCACCAAACGGATCGCCTGTAAAATTATATACGTTATTACAAATACTCTTATAGTGACCTCTGATATCACCTGCATTTATAGTAGTGATTGCATCATTGAATGGATTTTGTTCTAAGTTGCTAGGTATCTCATAATAACCAGTACTACTTATTTCATCACTATATATCATTATCGTGATTAGTGAATTTGTGTTCAATGATGTAGTTAAATTAACAACAGTTGATCCATTACTAACTGTAACATAGTACTCTGTATTAGCAATTCTGTTATTGTTTATATACACAACACTAGTAGGCCATGGTGTTGTGGTGCCATCTTTCATTGGTATATCAATGGTAAAGCTAACTATTGGTAAACCAGCAGCACCAGTATACTCATATCTAAAAATTTGATATTGAAAACTTTTACCAACAGCAGTTTGCCATCCAATTTGTCTAGTGTAATTATTAGGATCAGTATATTTAAATACAAATCCATCACTTACTGGTAATGTTACTGATGTTCCACTGTTAACAAAATTAAATGTATCTGTGTTTAACGTACACACAAAATTAACATCATTCAAATTACCTACACCACTATATTGAATAGGAAAATTAAGAATAGGATCTTTAGTTCCTGTGCCAGGTAAGTATTGAAATAATGTACATCCATTAAAATTAGTTCCCGGATAGTAATTACCATCACTAAAACTAATATTGTTTGAATCAAACACATCAAATAACGGTGGTTGATTTACTCTAGTTTTTGTTTGACCATTAATCCAATCACTACCGTTATAATAAAAACTGAATCCTTTGTTAGTTTGGCCATTAGTGATTACAACTTGATCACCTGGATTTACATACCCGTCTCCGGCAACGTTGAAAGTCAGTTGTCTTTGTCCATTAATAGTAGCAATGTTAACTACATAAATTTTACTTCTAGCTTCCGGTGATTCAGCTGCAAATATAATTCTACAGCCATCAAATAAAAATGAATTTACAAGTTCAGCATTTACTGTATCATTACCTGTTATAGTTCCATCTGGAAGATAACTACTTGGGTCTTTTCCGGCTAATATAGATAGTGCGTTAGTTGTTGTAGTGTCAATATAGTCTACTGGCAATTTACCATTTAATCCACTATATATTAACTTTAGGTTAGGATAGAATTCAATAATTGGTCTTTTTGCTCTAGCAGAGCCACTTTTTAAAGCAGCACTAGCAATAGGACTTGTTAGATTGTTTGCTACAATAGTGTTTAATACATCAACATGAAACCAACGATTACTTCTTGACCATGCATTTCTATCAATGCTAGAACGATTGATTGTAAGATAATCAGGAGTTATTGGTAAATTAATTGTATTACCAAAACTGTTTTGATCAAATGAATCGTTAGCACCATCAAAAGGTTCACTTACTGTGCTAGTAAATGGCTCAGGTGTTATCATTTCGGTAACTGGTATTAACTGTATGCTAGATCCAACACCTTCTACGTAGTAGTTATTATTCAAATATTTTTCTGGTACTATATTACCAGTAAATTTAACTAATAGTCCATTAGTAAATTTTATTCCGTTAGGGCTTGTATACTTACTTTTATATAAAATATCATTAACATCTAATACAGAACTAGCAACACTATCAATGATTTTTATCTTACCTACTTTATCAGCATTATACCCATCCTGATAATATAATGTATTCAATGTTGATGTATCTGCTGGCAGTAAAGATAATACACCATGACTGTTCTTTACAAAATTTGTTTTGATATATTGTACACCATAAGTGATTGTGATCAATGTATCATTAGGTATAACTTGATATGGTTCTAACTCAATTACTGCATCATTATCAGACCCAACTATTTTTATTTTAAATATAGTACCTGTCAATGGTTGGTCTATACTTCCTGAAAAACTAGAATTAGGATTATCAAATCTATCACCGTCAAAATAATCACCTATGCTTCCTATCTCGCCCGGTTTACTTCCATAAAATATTACAGTTTTTCCATCAACACTAGAAACACCATCAATACCATTTAATAAACTTAACGGGGCTCCATTAACCTCATTGAATGGTAGATTTGATACTAAATCAACTGATATGCTACTTGCATAATTGTAACCAGAAGTGCCGGCAACTGGCACAGTAAATGTCATAGTGCCATTAGATACACCATTAAAATCTAATCCTATAATATTTCTTGTACTAATATTAGTACTTGCAGGATCTACCCCATCAACACCAGGTAATGTTTGAATATAGAAAGGTGTACTTTGGTTTACGTTAAATGTATATGTTCCACCTCTTACTAAGGTAAGAGTAGGATTTTCTACAGAGTATGTAGTACCATTGAAGTCAATACTGTATGTGTTATCTGTATTTGAAATAACTGCTATATTAGCATTTAACAATTGAGTTGACGTAGTTATCTCTACACTTTCAGGTGTTTGTGGAACCCAGTAGTATTGACCAAAGTTAATTAATTTATCTAAATCAACAAAACTATCCCAACTATAAAATTGATTACTGAATAAGTTATTATGATTAGGTGTTATCCCGCTTTCTAGTGTTATGGCATCAATCATTTCAGGATATGTAATCATATCGGTTGGCTTGCCAGTAATTGGATCAAGATTGACCACACTAGGTTCTAGTTGATAACGTGTTTTAGATAGTGTAGGTTCTTGTACATATTGATCTGTGCTCTTTACACCATAACCAAATTTACTACCAATATAACCTTGAACTTTTCTAAAGTCCGGTGGTTGAATTAGTTGATCCAATGTTGCGGATAAAAACTGATCATTGGTGTTGGTGCGAAATATCTCTGGTAAGAAATCAATGGTTCTTATAATTGTTGCCATTCTTTATGCCTGTGTTAACTTGAACTAGTACTTGCGCTTGTTTGCAATTGCGCCGGGGTCAATGCTGAAATAATTACAATGTTACTTGCTTGTGCTGCATTTACAAAAATCTCATAAGGTGAGCACTTTATTTCATATAAATCACCAAATGTTAAATTAGGATCGTTAGGAACTAATATCACACTATTGATATAGTCTCCTAATTTGTTATGTAAGTATGCTGCAAGTTCACTAAAATAGAACGTGTCACCAAATCCCCAATTATCAATACTAAAATAATTATTCATTTCAGATAAAACGCTACTAATAATTTCACTATTGCTTGCAGTGGTTCCTTGATTGGGTATAACTTTAATAGTTGCTTGTAAGTTTGGTGCTGCTTTACTACCAAACAATGGTTTAAATTGAACACTATTCATAACAATGTTATCAGTTAACATCTTGTAGTTATCTAAATTACTATATGCCTGAGTTAATTCATCAATTGTTGGTAAGTCAGGTTCCGCTACAACACCAGTAGTATCATTAATCCAATTTTGATATAATGTGTAATAGCTTTGTGTTACAAGGTACAAGTCAATAATATTTGTACTTGATGGGTTAATTCTAGTAGTTTCATCACTAATATGCTTATATTGGAAATATAATCCTTGACGACCTGTCATAGCAGTATACCCAGTTATTAAATATAAATTATATATATTTGCACTAGTAGTGGTGTCGTATTGTGATTGATAAAAATTGTTTTCAAATACTGCGTAGAAAATTGTATTGATTGGGTATTCATACATAACTACACTAATATCTTGTTGTGTTCCATAGCTAAAAACAACGCTGTTGCTTGGTAACATTACATATCTTGTTAACAAGTTTGCATCAGTAATTTGTTGGAAGAACGTGAAAAACTGTAAATTGGTTGAACCTGTTTGATACCCGGTAATATCTTGGAAGAAATGAGGATCACGTAACACTCCCGGAACATTAGGATCATACGTTGATACTTCAACTGCATAATCATCAACGTATCCATCAGTTTCTACTGGTTGACCAACCACATACAATGTAGTGTCTTTTGCTAATGGCCAGTTACTTAGTGGATTGGTATTACTTTGTAATATCTTAACTTGGTCTTGCATTATTTTTCCACTTAGTGGATCAAATACAATTTTGTTAGCATCATAAGTAAATCTAACTTCATTTACACTACCAAAATAATAGCTAAGGCTTCTATATGTAACAGTATAACTATTGCCACCCAAACTTAAGAAATTTACAAACCAATTTGTATCATTGTATGTGCTTATTGTCCAACGATTTTGATTAGCTAACAATGTATTATTAAACAACAATGAGAAACTTTGATTTTGATTAATCAATGTAATACATTCTTGCGTTACTGCGACAGGTAATATGTTGGTAAAACTTGGAATAATATTAACTAGAATACACCCATTAGGTACAATATTTGTTAACACTACTGGACCTGTGCCATTACTTAAGTTACCAACATTGTTGTTTGAGCCATCACCTGTAACACTACCAACGCTAGTCCAAATAGAAGTAATATTACTTGGATTAGCAATACCCGCTACTAATTGATTGTTACTGTCAAAATAATATCCGCTAGGTGCAACAAATTGTAACATTGCACCTTCTGTAATGTATGATCTGTTACCGCTAGTATAAACGCCTATTTGTATAGGACCATAACTATTATAGAAGTATCCATTTGTTTGATTTGAATTGAATCCACTCTGATTCCAATAATATGTATTTGTAGCATCTATCGTAGCTGATTGTTGCATCCATACATAATGTGCAGCATAATACTGCAATACTTTAGGACTGTCTAATATTACACTTAATGTCTCTGATAAAAACTTGACAATTTCACTACTGTTAGTTGGATTGAAACTAACATGGCCTACATCTTCATTTATATATAGGCCACCATCATCTGCAAAATCATTTGTTGAACTGTATTTTGCAGTTGGGTCTAATAAATCAAAGTTTCTACTAATACCAACACTTACACGATTAAGTGCTTTGCTTTTAATAATACTACTGTATAAAGTGAATGGGAAGTTATTATAATCTTCTCCGTTAACCATACGATTTTGTGTATAATAGCGTTGTGGTGCACGTGTTTTAATGTTTTGCAATGTCTCACGTGCTTGTGCATTAGTTACCGGTAAAGGCAATTCTAGTGTTAATGTTAGTGTCTCTGATCGTCCTGTTCTACTTAAATAATTAATATTAACAGCAATACCACTGAAATCACTTGGATTTATATTATATGTTAATGCATTACCCGCACGAATATATGCAACAAAATTACCAATTGGCATTTGTCCAAAAGTACCATCACCAAACACATAACTAACTTGATCATTGAATCTGCTAATTACACTAAAAATTTGTGCATTAGTAGAATTTTGTTGTGCATATATACTGTCAACTTGTTTCCATGCGATCAAAGCATTACTAGTAGGATCCACATCGTACAACCAAGTATCGGTATTATTAATACCTTGAATGTTAATGTCAACTATTTGATTGCTAATCTGTTCGGCTATATTAAATTGATATGTACTTAGTGATCCTTGTTTAAAATACATAAAGAATCCGGTATTATTACTACCAAATCCTAAATTATCATTGCGATATAGTATATTAAATGTACCATCACTTACTGGTGGTTTTTCATACAATGAATTGCTATTAACGCTTGTCATACTAACACATTCAAAATTCATACTTACACCATCTATAGTAGCACCAAAGCTAGAAGTAGGTGTTGCACTAGTAGGAATTTGAATACTGTATTCGTCTGTCTTTACCCCAAGCAATGTTTGACTGTTGCCCGGTTTACCAACACGTTGTGCGCTTACTAATGTAGCATTAATAATTGTATTGAATTGATCTTGCCAATTTGGATTAGCAGGATCATTCCACAATACTGCAAGACTACTTAAATTAATGCCATTAATGTCTGTGATTTGTTCTGTAGTTTGTATACTTGTTACTTTTAAAAATCCTTGACCTGCCAAGTTTCTTTGTGGGTTATAACCAACTAAGTTTGCAAGTTTGATAACACTATCTCTACGTTCGGCAGTATCAATAAAGTTTTCACGTGTGTTTAAATCATCGCGGAAACTTAATGCTTGGCCCATAAAAGCCATAATGTCTAGCAATGCAACATATTCACTACTTTCTACGTAATCATTAAAAGTTTCTGGGTAGTTTATGCGTAAATAATCAACAAAATTCTTGCGAAGGCTTTCAAAGTCATAGCTTTGAAAATCAGCCGAACTGTATGTTTGATATAATGTTTTCCAATCGTTTATACCAAATATATTACTTTGTCTTGAACTTGTTGCCATAGATAATCTCTTTTATATATTTATCGTAGTTAAAAACCGTGTTTTTAACTTAATGTTGCGGTTCCTGATGCTTGATCAAATGTTACTGATAAGTCAATGGGGTTATTGAATGGATTTATTGCAAGCTCCAATTCCATCATAATACCAGCCTCATATGTAGTAGTCGTTAAAGTGTTTAATGTTATTCTAGGATCAGTTGCAACAACTCTGGTAACTTCTTCTTCTAAGGCAGTTCTTACATCAGTTGTGTTTGGTTCAAAGATAAAGCTCCAAAGAATAGTCCCATATGCTGGGTTTCCGGGTATTTCACCTTGTGTTATATTCAATGAATTAATAAAGTCTTGTATAACTAGTTGTTCATCTACGCTTCTAAAATTCTTTCCGGTTCTAACAGTTTGATTGCTTGTTCCAACAGAGTTATTAATCCCCCTGGGTTGTCCGGTCGATCTTATATTTTCTACGTGTTGAGTACTGAATCCTATGTATGTTGCCATGATTATTTCCTTTTATACTGCTTTAGTTTTAGATAACTTTTCTTCTAAATCTTCTGCTTTTTGTACACCCACTGAATATTGGTGTAGGGCCTCTTTTGCTTGAGCACTTTCATACCCATATTGTGCTTTTGTTGTTTCATATGCAGCAAATAATTTTTTACATTCGGCTTCTGCTGCATCTATCTGTTGATTAAGTGATATGATATCACTTGAAGTAGTTGCCGGTGCAGTATTCTTTGTACCAAAAGACAAAGGTGGAACTCCGGGGACAGTTAAACCTTTTGTAGTTGAGGCCATACCGCTGGTATCAAAACTATTAGTTTTAATACTTGGTAAGCTAATATTTAATGCTCCTCCACCTATTGTACTAAACAATGCATTAAGACTACTTAATTGACTTGGTGCTAACCCTGCCCCTGCTATATCAGATAATGAACTACCACCCAATGCACTTTGTGCAGATGCTATACTTGTTCCCAAAGAACTAGTACCTGCTGCGCCGGCTAATGAACTTATAGCACCAGATATATTTTGTGTTCCTGCACTTGACGGAATACTACTTGTGTCTAGTGCTACTGCACCACTTGGTACGCCACCTAAGGCAGTTGGATTAACACCTGGTACTTCACTTGAAATAGCTGCGCCGGCAAGACTTTGAGCAGTAATTGGTTTTCCACTACTTACTTGATTTGCGATTGCTAGCCCCGCTGATAATTCTGGATTGCTTGCAAGTGCAGCCTGAACACCTGCACTTGCTGCCTGACTTGCTACTTGCCCCGCTGCACCAGCCAAAGCACCTAAATTTGCTCCACTAGCCAATGATGATGCACCTGATGCACTTGATATAGTAGATAAATTTTGTGGTACATTAGGCGTAAAACTTTTGAATGCGCTTAATACAGTTGAAAATAATCCAGACGCAAAACCTTTAAGTGCTGCGGTTACATCAATGCCACCTAAGGGTACACCGCTTAATGTTGACATTGCTTTATCCGCAAGTGCGCCGGCAGCGTTACCACCAGCAATCAAATCAGCAGGAGAACCATTTAATTGATTTGCTACTGACGTACTTAATCCTTGACCAGTAAGAGCAGATACCCCGGGTACCGATCCTGTACTTGATAAAAAGTTTGCAGTTGGACCTAATCCTGCCATAGCAGTGCTTAAAATTAATCCACTTGTTTGTGTAGAATGTTCGTTTCCAGAAAGTATACCTGAACTAATCAAACTACTTTCACTCTTATTCAATAAGTTTGCAGCACCGGCAGCTTGTGCAGGCGTGTTGTTAAGAAATTGATTTAAACTATTCGTACCATTTTGTCCAGTAAAGATATTATCTGGCATTGCATTTTGAACACTTGCACCTTTAGCGACACTTGCATTTACTGCTGTAGCTGATCCTGGTTTAATTACACCAGCATCTTCTAATTGATTTGGTGACATAGCAAATGCACCTACTACTGCGGTTGATGTTGTTCCATTACTTAGTACTCCTGCACCTGCACCACCGACTGATGCTATTGCTGCTCCGGCTGGTCCGTTTTGTGCTGCAACTGCCATTTGTGACACTAAACCTGTCATTGCACCTTTATCTAATGTGCTTGATGCGTTTGCTGCTGCGCTTAGATCAGGTACTGTTGCCATTAAGTTAGGATTAGTAACTGCGGAAGCAGTACCAACTGCACTATTTAATGCTTGTATTTGACTAGATGGTAATGCAGCAAAAGCAGCGCTAGAACTTTTATTTGTTGATACATCAACCCCTTTACCTGCCATATCCCATGGCATATGCGCTGGTGCACGATTAACAATACTAGACATATAAGCAGGTGCAGAGTTATATCCTTTAGTACTATCATACAACGTATCTGATAATGCATTTACTTTATGTTGAGATACCTTAGGTGGTGTTACTGATATAGTACCGCTATTAATTTTAATGTTTGGTTTATTTTTTCCACCGTTTAAAAATACAGTACCTGAACTTTTTAATCCTAAATCGCCGGCGACATCAACTGCATAATTACTTTCACCTTTAATAGTATAGTCGCCTTTTGCGTAAGCATTATATTTTGCACCAGCATATTGAGTAGTATCTTTTAAACTTTCCATTTTAAGATTTTTAGCAGACATACTTAAATCACCAACTGCATTTATGTTTATATTTCTATCTGCATGTAAATTTAAATCACCTTCAGTTCTAATGTTTACTGAGTTAGTAGAGTACATGTCAATTGTACCCTCACGACCCAATTCAATATAACTTTGACCATTGGCATGCATAATAATTAATGTTTGAGCATAGTCATTCATCATTATCATATGACCCGTAGCAGTACGTAATCTTATTAATTGATCTTTGCCCGTAACGTCACCGTCGTCCATAACAAAACTATGTCCGCCTCTACGACCTGTTATTTGAAAACTATCATCTGGTGCATTAGATTTAATAGCGCCAGCAATTGTATCATCAGTATATCCACCCTTGTATATAGGTCTTCCGGGTGTACTTATACCAAATACTTTACTAGGACTTTCACGCATACTACTGCTACCAATAGTTCCTCTATCAGTATCTTTTATCAATCCCTGCTTGAATAATATAGCTGCCTGATAACTATGTACAGGTCTTGGACTATAAACAACTCCGGGGCTATCATCTAATTTTTTATTTGCATTATTATATTCAGTTACTGGTAATCTTTTAGCACCACCATAACTTTGTGCTTCACTTGAATTAGCCAACAAATAATCGCTTGCACCTACTGCAGGCACCATGAATGTTAATCCAGGTAAAGGTAATGAACCTATGTAATAACCAAAGTTAGGATCACCGTTTAAGAATACACATAACACTTGAGTCCCTACATCAGGGGGTGTCATCCACATTCCATAACTATTAGGATTACCTAAATATTTTCCATCATCACTAGTACTTGCCCCATTTGTCGTATATCCAAAGAAAGGACTCATATAGTTAACAGGTACCCAACTAGCAGGATTATCCTGATCACTACTATTACCTCTTACTAAGTATACTTCAACTCTACCGCTGCGAGTTGGATCAATATTGTTTTTAACAATACCTATAACTGCACTGGGGATAGTTTGAGCACCGCCCCTAGTATCTTTGTTAGTGCTATATGCACCAAATAATTTAATTAGATTTTCATTAGCTGACATATATTACCATGGCCTTCCGGTTCTTGGATTTCTTAAAACTTTGTTACTTGAACTATCAGGAGATGTACTTGGAAGTCTACCTGAACTTACATAAGGTTCTGCTTGACTTAAGTCTACATTATACCCACTTTTATCATCATTAGCTACATTAAAGGCTGATAACGGCTTACCGGATTCCGTATTAGCCAATCCAGCTGTCAATTTATTAGTTGTTAGTGGGGGTACGGTTCCTGGTAATTGTAGCGAATTAGGTGATGGTGTAAACGAATTTGTCAAAGATGGCTTAATTGTAGGTTTTATTGTGGGATATTTTTTTACCGGGGTACTAGTTGTAGATCCATTTGCAGTTTGTGTTCCGGCAGCCAAACGTTTATCAGTTGGGTTACTGTTAGGGTCTGCATCTTCACGTGCAGTTTCATCTTGTTTTGTATCATTAGGATCTAAATATTCATTAAAATTTGGCGGGGCTATTTTTAATTCTTGTCTAAATAACCCGTGTTCAAATGAACTAAGAACTTGCCAAACATTATATATAATACCCTGTGGTGAAGTTTTTTTAATATTTTGAGGATAATCCCAAAACAATATATCACCATCTTTAGTTATATTCATCAACCCGCTACCACGTGTATCATAGTCATCTGCATTTCTAAACTCAATTTCAATAAATACCTGTCCTGAGGCTGAGTTGATTGTTTTATCACTTGTTTCCCATTTATTATTAATAATTTCATCGGCGCCTTTACCAGAAGAAGTTAATAAGAAATCAGGATCTCCTAATATTACAATTTTTGCTTTTATTTGATCTCCTTGACTGTACAAAAAAGTTTTAACTGAAGACAATGCTTTATCTACTGTACCTGGTAAACGGCCTTGAGGATTGGTTCCACCACCAGAGATTTGTGTTTGTGCGGTGCTATTAGTTTCAGCTAAAGGAGCATCTGTTCCAGTACCTGCTAGGTTTATGTACAATAAATTATATTGAAGATCGTAACTTATAATTTCTTTTTCTTGTAATTTAACACCTGGTTGGGTGTCACCGCTCATGTACCAATGTTTATATCTTTTATAAGGACCATAATATGGTAAAGTTTTAGCCACGTTGGGTGATTTAATATAAGGTGTCTCATATCGTTTTATTACATAAGTCACAGTTTTTGAGTATGTATTTCTTTTGTTGTCATACTTACCAAATTGTACTGTTGGTATTACTGAGTACCATGCAAATTCTTCAGGAGTATTAGCTGTATAGTCTTTATCTTGTTTTTTAACTTCTGCTACTTTTTCATCAGGTTTATTTTTTAATTTATCTAATATATAAGAACTTTGAGATATAACTGTATCAATACATTGTAATATAGTATCACCTTTATTAAAAGTTATGGATCTCATATTAGTAGATATGTCACTAGCTTTAGTTTCGTTTTTTACGTTAACTTGATTCGCTGATGTCACAGGTGAATTTGGAGTTTTACTTTTAACTACTGAATTAGATTGGTCAGTTACCATTGCAACATCAATACCGGAATTAGGTTCGAATAATATTTTATAAGTATCAGGTTCTTCAATTTGTTCTTTGTCTTTCAAACTTTTTTGGTAATCATTCAATGCTTGCATTAAACCCAATATGTTTGGTTTATTATTAGTTTCATCGGAACCTTGTAATACATCCTGTACTGTTTCTCCCTTTACTGAGATAGTTTCAGGAATTTCCATAGCAGTTTTACTATATGCATATTGTTCTGGTGCTGATTTCGCTTTGATATTATAAACTACCATTTTGTTATCTAGTTTAAAATCAAACGAATATATTATAATAGGGAATGTTCTTTCAAACAAAGCATTGCTATCTGTTACATTATCAGCCAATGGGTACTTAGTATTAGTTACTAAATTACCTTTACTATCATACCCATAAAATCTTATGACCAACATGAAATTTGTTGCTAGTGCAGTTATTGTTTTTGTTGCCGGTTTGCTTCCTGTAGTATCGCCCTTTTTTTGCATTTGTTCTGCTGCTTTAACTAATCTAGTTGGAAAAGTAAATCCATATGGTTCTGTTACCTGAAATTGATAATCAAAACTAGTTGCAGGACTCAATGTTTCCTGACTGCTAATAGCAGTAGTAATATGTAAATTGTCTATGAAGTAGTCTAAATCAAACCCATCTGGTCTTATATTAGCACTATCTTTATCTAAACTATTATTAATACCACCGCTACGACATATTAATTCCCAGTCACTAGGAACTGTACCTTTATTAAGATATTGATTAAAAGAATCAGGGTTAATCATATACAAACTTATGTTGTATGTGTAACTAGAAAATGCAGATAAAGGATTATCTCTGGTTGGAATTTTATTTTGGTTACCCGGGGTATCTACTTGTATGGGTGTGGCTGGTGTTGTACTGTTTTTACCTGAATCATCATTAACTTCTTTTGTTAGAGTATTAAGTTGGTCAGTTGGTTTTGGTGTTTTCAGTACTTTATCGTATCTATACCCATCTTTATAATTTGCATCCGGTACTTTAACAGTTTCATACAAAGCATCATCTGCTTTTTGTTGTGCTAAATTATTTGCTTTTGTAGCCTGAAACTCTTTTTCACTTTCATCACCTAACTTATTTACATATGAAACACCTTTTTGAGGTGCACTTGATTGAGTATTATCAACTACAGGCGTACCTTTATCCACGTTGGCTAATGAATTAGTAGGTACTTCTTGAGAACTTGCTAATGTACCGTCCTTATTCCATTTTTCTACTGTAGTAGTATTTGGTGTTAGGGTACTAGTATTATATCTAGTATAACTACCATCTGGGCTAGTAACTTGAGATATATCCATATTATAAACTTAACTGTGTTTTTAAATTATCTAGTTGTGGTAGAAATATATATGTTCCTGCAACAAAATCAAACAATGGATCTTTAATCATATTAGGATTTCTTTGTGCAAAAACCCACCACAATTGACTGTTCTCATATAAGTCATATGCTAACATATCAGGTCTCATATGATAAGTTTGAGTAATTTGCCAATACACATCAGTTGGATCGGGAGTAATATCTCTGTTGTCCATAATATCTAAAAATAAATTATTATAAACACTAGTAGTATAATATGGACTGTTTTGTGAATATGAGACTGCCATTACCAGAATCCTCCTTTAAGTAAGTCACCTGAACTATAACTCTTACTACCATTAAGTTTAAAGTTTGTACTGATATCTTTTCTACTTACTATCGGTACTGCTGTAATTTGCAATTGTAATTTAGTTGGTACATATGTTACTTGATCAATTGCAGATGCTATATTTTTAAATGACGGGGCGACAGGTTTTGCTCCCGGGGTAAGTTTAGCGCCACCTAATCTATGCTCTGACATAAATTTGTTTATTGATGTTGCAATTCCACTGAATATGCTAGGTTTCCCTGCCTTACCGGGAGTAGAAGCTATTAAAGTTTGAATTGGTGATGCACTAAAGCCACCTACTAAATTTTCTGTTCTAATATAATCAACATCGTTAGGTAAGCTATATGAAAAATTTGTAATTGCAATTGGATGGTTACTAAATTGATATGCACCTAAACCACTAAGATAACATAACGGTGGGGGAGTACCGCCCGGGGGAGTTGTATCTTGACCATAAAACATTTTAGTAACTGATCTGAAAAAATGTATCACCGCTAACATATATTTTGCTTCAGTAACGTCTTGTGCTGTAAAATCGGCTGTAATGTTAATGTCTTCCACAGCACTATTTTTATAGAAATAATTTTTATAATTAGTATGTGTGATATCCGCACTATCATAATTTGCACGATAACTTAAACTAATTTGCGGTAAATAAGGAAATATTATTCCACCTGTACCAGAAGGTCCCAATGGATATAATATACTTGTAGGATCATTCTTTACATTTGGATCATTATACAAATACGATGCTCCGGGCGCTAGTGTTAGTTTCACTCTCCAGTCAGTATCTTTACTAGTTACTTGAGGTTTCGTCTTAGATGTTGACGGGGAGGTCGTTGCTGGTGGAGGGGGTGCAGGTGGGGGCGGAGGTGGG
>Ga0208616_1000176_pt1 | contig 21823 bp, 10 predicted proteins | sample CryBogCBE16Oct07_FD_184575 | JGI IMG/M metagenome (GOLD analysis project Ga0208616, IMG submission 184575) | Freshwater microbial communities from Crystal Bog, Wisconsin, USA - CBE16Oct07 (SPAdes) (version 2) | ecosystem: Environmental > Aquatic > Freshwater > Lake | place: Crystal Bog... | reverse complement strand
CAACACATCTTAAGGGTGAACTATCACAACTTAAGGAAGACATCAAATCTGCTAGAGAAAATAACTTTGGACGTAAGTTGTTCGAAGCATTTGCAAGCGAATTCAGCGTAACTCACTTAAATGAGAAGGCTGAAACACGTAAGTTAATGACTCAACTTGCTGAAAAGGATAAGAAACTAGCGGAATCTGCTAATGTTATTGCAAAAGCAAGCAAATTAGTAGAAAACAAGGAACGTGAAATTCGCATTATTAAAGAATCAACTCAACGTGAAAAGGAGATGGGAGAACTTCTATCTACTCTAAACGAAGAGAAGGCTCAAGTAATGAGAAGTTTACTTGAAAGCGTTCAGACACCAAAATTGAAGAACGCATTCGATAAGTATTTACCAGCAGTTCTCAATACAGGTTCAGAGAAAACAGCACCTAAAAAGGCTATGATCAATGAAAGTGTTATTGCAGAAGTAACTGGTAATAAATCTGCCACGAAACATCAAGAAGTTGAAGTCGAAGACCGTGATAACGTAATCGACATTAAGCGTCTGGCAGGGCTTTAATTAAAGACATAGTTTAGGAGAAAATAAAAATGTCAAAAGTATTATTAGAAAGCCGTTGGGACGAGACCAAAGATGCCCTGTTAGAAGGCTTAAAAGGCACTCGCCGCTCAACAATGAGTGTTATCTTAGAAAACACTAAAAAGCAACTACTTGCTGAAAGTTCAGCAGGTACAACAACTGCAGGTAATATCGCAACTCTTAACCGCGTAATTCTACCGGTTATCCGTCGTGTTATGCCAACAGTTATTGCAAACGAATTAGTTGGCGTTCAGCCAATGACTGGTCCAGTTGGACAGATTCACACTCTACGTGTTCGTTATGCGCAATCATTACAAGACAACTCAGCCGCACAAACTAGCGTTCAAGCTGGTCAAGAAGCGTTGAGCCCATTCTTGATTGCTCAGGCTTACTCACGTAGCAGAAGTGATGCTACTTCTTCAAATTACTACACAGGTGCTGATACAGCAACTCTAGAAGGTAATGGCGGTAAGCAAATCTCTGTACAAATCTTGAGACAGGCTGTTGAAGCAAAGTCACGTAAGTTACAAGCAAGATGGACTTTCGAGGCTGCGCAAGATGCTCAGTCACAGCATGGTATTGACGTAGAAGCAGAAATTATGGCTGCTCTTGCTCAAGAAATTACTGCTGAAATCGACCAAGAAATCTTGTTGTCATTGGCAACATTGGCATCAACAGAATATACATACAACCAAGCAACTGTATCAGGTACTGCTACATACGTTGGTGACGAACACGCAGCTCTTGCTGTTCTTATCAACCGTGTTGCTAACTTGATTGCACAACGCACTCGTCGTGGTGCTGGTAACTGGTGTGTTGTATCTCCGGCTTCATTGACTGTATTACAGTCTGCAACAACATCAGCATTTGCTCGTACAACAGAAGGTACATTCGAAGCACCTACAAACACTAAGTTTGTTGGTACATTGAACGGTGCTATGCGTGTATTCGTAAACAGCTATGCTCCAGATACACAACCTGTATTGGTTGGTTACAAAGGTTCATCAGAGACTGATGCGGCAGCTTTCTATTGCCCATACATTCCATTGATGTCTTCTGGTGTTGTATTAGATCCATCAACATTCGAACCAGTAGTGTCATTTATGACTCGTTATGGTTACATTGAATTAACAAATACTGCGTCATCATTCGGTAACGCGGCTGACTATGTTGGTGAAATCGCTGTTCAAAACTTAACATTCCAATAAGCAAAAATCTTCTCGGGATGGGAAGTGAGAAAAGGCTCTTCGGAGCCTTTTCTTTTGGCTTAAATACTATATGATACTCATCCTTTATACTTTATTAGTTACACACATCACTATAGTATGTGTTACATTATTTCTTCACAGAGGTCAGGCTCATAGAGCAATTGAATTTAATCCCATATTAAGTCACTTCATGCGTTTTTGGCTATGGCTAACAACAGGCATGGTCACAAAACAGTGGGTGGCAATTCATAGAAAACATCATAGATTTTCAGACAAGCAAGGAGATCCTCATAGTCCACATGTGTATGGTATATGGACTGTATTAACACAAGGTGCTTTATTATACAGTCGTAGTGCTAAAGATACTGAATTAGTCAGAGTATATGGCAAAGGAACCCCTGACGATTGGCTAGAGCGTAACCTATATAGTAAATATAATTTCCTAGGAATTACTTTGGTATTAGTTTTAAATTTACTTTGTTTTTCCTACTGGGGATTATTGATTTGGGCTGTGCAAATGATTTGGATTCCGTTTTGGGCTGCCGGCGTTATCAATGGGTTAGGACATTATATGGGATATCGTAACGGTGAAACTAAAGATCATAGTCGTAATTTAAGTCCATGGGGTATTATTATTGGTGGAGAAGAGTTACATAATAATCATCATTTAAGTCCAGCAAGTTGTAAACTAAGTAAACGTTGGTTTGAATTTGATATAGGTTATGCTTGGCTTAAATTTTTTGTCTTATTAAGGTTAGCCAAAATAAATACTTTATGAAAATAATGTTATCCCCGCAAATAGTTTTTAATCCAGACGTTAAAGGGATATGTATTGATATAACAAGATTTGGGGAAAAGCCAATTGGATACCCAACTGATCATTCTTACATCAGTAAAGAAATAATTAGAATATTTAAACAACATCAAGAATCAATTAAAGATGCTTATCTAATAATTGATTCTGCTAATGAATGGTGGGATCCAAATCCATATATTAAAAGCATTATAGAATCTGGATTAATTGATAAAGAAAAAATTCGTGTTCGTGCCGGGGCAAAACACGACACACTTGTGCCTACAGAAATAATTTATACTAGATTGTGTAATCAAAGGGATTGGTATGATCTTTTACAAAAAGAAAATATAGACTGGAAAAATATAAACGTAGATCAATATTTTTTATCACTTGCAAGAATACCTAAAATACCTAGGGCAAGAATGATGAAATTATTACTGGATCATATCCCTCATCATCTTAAATGCAGTTTTGGTATAATAAATGATACTGCATTTGGAAATAGTATTGTGCAAATTGAGACAACACGTAGGAATTATGAAAATTGTAGGGCATTAATGCACCCACATGATATTCCAATTATCATAGATAAACACGAAACCGATACTATAGAATCTACTATACATCCCCCTAACTATGAAATGTACACGTGTTTGTGCAATTTAATTATGGAAACAACAATAGATCATATGTTTATTACAGAAAAAACATATAAAGCATTTGCTTGGCATCAGATACCAATATGGTGGGCTGGAGTAGGTACTGTTGATGAAATAAGAAAATTAGGATTTGACACGTTTGATGACTTAATGTATGGACACGAATATGATATTGAAAAACACCCTAATGTAAGAATGCATAAAATTCTTAAAACAGTTAAAAAATTTATTAATGATAATCCTGACATAAACTTATTGCGACAGTCTATATGGTCTAGACTTGAAGCAAATAACAAAAGATTATCTGAAATTGTAGAAAATGACAAACTAACGTATGATAATTGGGATTCAGTAAGATTGAATCTTTAATAAATTATCTAACCAAATATCTATTTCTTTGGCCATGTTGTTCATAGATTTTCTACTATAATTTCTTATTCCTAAAACATCACTAAGTCCTGTAGCATTGATAACATGACTGTCATTTAAATCAGTCTCCTCAGGTATATGTATAATGGTAACACTATTACTGTTATTATGTGCTATCCATGCATTATATAAAAATTGATATTTTATATCTTGAGAAAATTTTGCAGACAATGCAGGAATAAAAACTAATAATTTCTTATCAGATTCTTGTACTTTTTTAATAAAATTATTGATGACGTTATTAAAATATTCTTGTGTTTTGTCGTCTTCTAAATTCCAATATTCATCATGGTTAAAGATGAATTCTGTAAATCCCATAAAAATAATTAATTTTGGGAAATTGTCAATACTTATTAAATTGTGGTACAATTTATCTGTACGAAACAAATCGTCTTCATACCAAACTTCAGATTTTATATTATGATTATGTTTACTATATGTTTTAAAAACAGGTCCAAGACAGTTGGCTAATAATATTGCACTTTCAGTATTCTTTTCAACAATGTTTTCTTGTTTTCTTATAAAATTTTCAACATCTTTGTAAGGGTGTAATTTAATATAATCGGTGTCAATTGTTTCATCAATTCTACTATCTATATTAACTAATTTAAGAAATTTTTGTTTTATAAGTTTAAAACAAAAACTTTCAATATTCATGTTCATTACTCTACAACTAAACACAAAATTCTTTATGGTATAATTTTCAAAATGATATCTAGTATAGACAGAAATATATCCTACCAATCCATAATATCCATATTTGTCCCATACAAATACAGCAAAACTTTTAATAGTATTGCGAACTATATATTCATTAGCAGGTGACTGTATAATTGTAAACCCGTTACGGTAAGTGTCATAGTTTGTGTGTGCAGATGGGTCAAACCTAGTACGGGTATAATTTAATTGATTAGACCTATTAACCAATTCTTCAATTCTGTCATAATATTCTAAGCATTCAAGGTCTTCTGCTATAGCAATATTGATGTTTGAATCTTTTAAAAAATCATAATTGTTATAATAGTTTTGTTTTTCTAAGTGTTTTGTTTCTAGTATTTTATATTGTTTGGTTCTGCTTTCCCCATTAGGAATTGCAATAGAGTTGATCAATTCTATGGGGTCATTATAAGTTGTTATTTTAGGACAATAAAACTTAACTTCATTAAGATTGAATATGTTATCATCTACGTAAACAACATCGACCTCTCTAAGTTGACAATTACTAATTATCTCCTGTACTCGTTGTCCTTTTGGTTTAAAATTAAGACTGGGAAAAACAAACAAGTCCCAAATATTATATTCCTCTAGTTTTTTTGTTACTGCTAGTAATGTGTTATTAGAACACAATGAATGCACGATCCCTGATTTTTCTGTGTTTTTTATGAAATTTAAAATTTCGGAATCCATGGTAGTATCACCCCCTTCGGTAATACTACCCTTCCAAAAAACCCCATCGATATCCCAAATTATCAATTTAGTCATATTAACTAATTATGATATCAGCATCAACAGTAACATTCATAATTGATTTTTTTCCAGTACGTTGATTTTTTCTATGCAATCTACTACAGTTTGCGCACAATGTCAATAGATTCTTTTTAGTTTTATTCTTTTTGTTTTCGTCTTTGAATATTAAATCCATTTGGCATTTATCTAGGGCTTCAAATCCACATTGATCACATTTTAATTTTTTATGTTGTAAGTGTTTGAATCTGGGATTGTATATTGACTTAGCGCACTCTACACAATAACGATGCCATTTTTGAAAACCATGTTTGCTTTTTCCATTAGGCTTTGCTAACGAAAATTTACAATTTAAACAAATAGGTCTAGGTGGCTGTCTAGTAATCATGTTGTATTTATCAAAATAAAGCACTCCTAGGTTCTTCAATCTACGGTATATAAAATGGGAAACTGATAAATACTACATTAGATAATGGGAATTTATAATGGCAGCAGAACTCTTTAATTCATTGGCTGGCTTTTCAGTAGGCATCCCACCTGTACCTGTTACAGATGCTAATGGCAATATTGTTACTAACGTTTTTACCTCAGGAAACGTAACTGCTGCCAACATATACGCAAATGCATATAAATGGGCTAATGGTCAAGTATTTACCGGCACTGCCGGTGGTAACAACACTCAACTACAATTTAACAACAATGGTTCGTTTGCAGGTATTCCCAACGTAACATGGGATGGTAGCAATCTATCGTTGGGTAGTATTACTAACGTTAAAATCTTAGGTGGTGTTGACGGTTATGTACTACAAACAGATGGCACTGGTAACCTAGCGTGGACAGCACAAACAGGTGGCGGAGGCAATGGATCTCCTGGTGGCAGTAACTTACAAGTTCAGTTCAATAATGCTGGATTATTTGGAGGATCACCAAACTTTGTATTCAATTCTAGTACAAATGCATTAAATGTTTTAAATTTAAATACTACTGGTACTGCAAACTTAGGAGATGTAGCAAACGTTACTATTTTAGGTGGTAGTCCCAATTATGTACTACAAACAGATGGTACAGGAAATCTATCTTGGGTATTGGGTGGAGGTGGTAGCGGTGGCGAACCAGGTGGTAGCAACACATCTATTCAGTTTAATAGCAATGGATCATTTGGTGGTACTTCTAACTTAACTTTTAACAGTGTTACAAACACATTAAACTTAAACGGTAATGCAAACATTCTACAAAACTTAGAAGTTTTGGGAAACATTAACGTATCAGACAACATCTATGCAAGCAATATTTCACTTAATAGAAGTTTAACTACTACTAATGCTACTATTAGCACTAATCTAGTACTTAACCCCTCAGCAGTATTCAATGCATATGGCAATGTTAACACAGCAAGTTCACCAAACGTAAATTTAGGTTCATTAAGTAACATTCATATTAGTGGTGGTTCAGATGGATATGTACTATCTACAGACGGCTTAGGTAATCTAAGTTGGTCAGTTGGAGGCGGCGGTGGCGGTAACGGATCACCTGGTGGTGCAAACACTCAAATTCAGTTCAATAACGCTGGATCATTTGGGGCAAGTCCATATTTAACATTTAATAGTGCAACAAACACAATGACTGTTGCAGGTAATTTAGTAGCAAACGTTATCACTATTGGATCAGGTGCATATCAATTCTCAACATCTAATGTTTACTTTGCGACTTCTATTACAACAGCGAACACACCTTTATTGAGTTTCCCTGCTAACTCAATTTCAGGTTTAGACTTTGTGATTATCGGAACTGATAACACGGCAGGAAATAGGCAAATCAGTAAAATTACAGCAGTATTCTATGATACTACTGTAAATTACACAGAATTTAACACGATTAACGTAAACGGTCCAGTTGGAAATTACGTAGTATCTTATGTGCCAGGTAACATCATTACACCACCGCAAGCGATACTTTCTGTAGTTCCATTGACAAATCATATGACGGTTTATAAGATCCAAATAACGGCGTATCAGGCATGATAACGATAAATACAATATAAAACAAGGGTGAACTCAAATGGCATTAAAAGCACTTAATTCAGTAGGCGGATTCTCAGTAGGAGAAGTACCAGCAAATGTGATATTGGCGAACAGCGATATCTTTACTAATAATATTACTGTAAATTCTTTTGCGAATTTGGGTAACGTTGGTAACATTTATATTGGTGGTGGTAACTCGGGTGCAGTACTTAGTACTGACGGATTAGGTAATCTTAATTGGTCGTCAAGCCCCGGTGTTACTGAAATTCAAAATGGTAATAGTAACGTAACTATTCCTACTGCCAATGGTAACATTTATATTAATGCTAATAATGGTACAGACTATCAATGGGTATTTGACACATCAGGCATATTAACATTAGCAAACAACGCAGGGAATGCTCAAATAGCATCACTTGCAGGTTCTAATATTGATATCTACACAGGTGGCAGTGGTTCACAATATAGTGAAATTTACATGGTTGACAATGGCAATATCTATGTCAACACACAGGGCGCAACACATAGTTGGATTTTTGATAGTACTGGTAACTTAATTGTACCGGCAAGTAGTTATATTAAACCAGTAACCGGTAGTCTAAATCTAACTGACGCTTCTGGCAATAGTTATATTGACATTGATACAAACAACATCTACTTCTATACTGATTATGAAGGTAGTGAGTATGAATGGAATCTTGACAGTACAGGTAATACTACATTCCCTGCAATTGGTACAGCAAATCTTGGTAACTTAGTAACTGCTAATTATGGTAACTTTGCCAATGATGTAACAATCACAGGCAATGCCAATGTAACTGGCAATGTGTCAGCAAGTAATTTCTCAACATCAGGCAGCGGTGGTAATATCAGCGGTGCTAATGTTATATTCGCAAACAGTTTCACAAGCAACGGCGGTACCGTTGACTTTAATACAAACAACGCAAACGTACAATTAGGTTCAAATGCTAATGTACATATCTATGGCGGTAACAGTGGTCAGATTCTACAAACAGACGGCACTGGTAACTTAAGTTGGGTTAGTACAGGTACACAAAGTGAAATCTTTAATGGCAATAGTAACGTAACTATTCCAACACAAGACGGTAACGTTTACATTAATGCTAATAGCGGTACAGATCAACAATGGGTATTTGACACAAACGGTTTATTAACATTAGCAACTCCTACCGGCGGTTATTCACAAATAACATCAAATTCAGGGTCTAATATTGACATCTATACCGGAGGCGCAAATTACTCTGAAATTTATTTGATAGATGGCGGCAATGTAACAATCGCTACAAACGGTGAATTACAAAACTGGACATTTGATCAAAACGGTCAATTAACATTGCCAAATGGTTCTAGTATAACTGGTCAACCAAACACAGCAATTAACATCTATACCAATTCTGGTGTCTATTCAGGTATCCAATTAAATGACAATGGCACTAATAGTAATGTTAGGTTGTACAGTCAAGAAGGTGCATATAACTGGATATTCGAAGATAATGGTAATTTAATTTTACCTAACGCCGCAAGTGGTTATGCAACAATAACAACACCGGCTGCCAACAACATTAGTATTCAAACAGGTGGCGCACAGTACAGTCAAGTTATATTGAATGACGGTGGCGATGTAATCATTTACGGTAATGCACAGAATGCTGAATATGTGTTTGGTGCAAACGGCACGTTTAGTGTTGGTAGTGGCACAACAATTGATTTTAACACTAACAACGCAAATGTATTGTTGGGTAATATTGCTAATGTTCACATTTACGGTGGTTCAAATAATCAAGTGCTTACAACAGATGGTAATGGTAATTTATCATGGTCATCTGGTTCACAAATTGCTAATGGTGCAAGTAATGTAACTATTCCAACTGGTAACGGCAACGTTTATATTAATGCTAACGCAGGTACAGACTATCAATGGACATTTGATACAACAGGTAATACAACATTCCCTGCAATTGGTGTAGCAAACTTAGGCAACTTAGTAACGGCTAATTATGCTAACTTTGCAAATGATTTATATGCAGGTGGTAATGGTAACATTCAAGGTAATCTTGAAGTTGCTGGTAATATTACTACAGGCGGAGGTTCAGGTGGTAACATCAGCGGTGTTGATTACTTATTTGCTGACTATGCAAATATTACCTATGATGTAAACGCAGGTAATACAGTAACAGCAAACTATTTCTATGCAAATTATGATGCAAATATTGCTGGTAATTTGTATGTACAAAATAATGCAACTATTACAGGTAATTTAAGTGCAGGTAATATTACCGGCGCTCTAGCTAACGGTACAAGTAATGTTTCTATTCCATCTGCTAATGGTAATGTTATCATTTCAGTTAATGGAACAGCTAATGTATTAACAGTTAGTAATGTTAATGTTACTATAGCTGGTAATACAATTACTAGTGGTAATGTTATTTCTAATGCTACATTTATTGGTAATACAATAACTTCAGTTGGTACATATTTAACAATTGCAAGTGACCAATCTTCTAACGGTACATATAATATTAACTTAGTACCAGGTGGTGCAGGCAATGTTGATGTACATAGTACAAATATTACAAGTCTTGCTGATCCAGTTAATCCGCAAGATGCGGCTACAAAACAATATGTTGATAATATCAGTCAAGGTCTTTATGTTCACCCTGCCGCAAATGTATTGTCATCAAGTAACTTAAATGCAACATATAATAATGGTGGTACAAGTTTAACTGTTACTGACATTATTGGTAATAGTGTTGTTCAATTCAGTGGTGCACACGGATTAAGCGTTGGTAATACAATTTCATTCACTAACTCATTCAATGGTATCAGTGGTGATCCAGATGTCTACTATGTAGCTTCAGTACCCGCATCTAATCAAATTACATTGAAGGATGAATATTATGGTCCCGCCCCAGTAGAAACATTAACTGCTGGCACAGGATTATCACAACCTGCATTAGGTCAAGCTGGTACAGGCGCAACATTAACAAATGCAGGCACACTTGCCGCATTAATTGTTGATAGTGTAACAACTACTACAGGCTTACGTGTTCTTGTAACTGGTCAAACAAATCAAGCATATAATGGTATCTATGACGTAACAACAGTTGGTGATGGTTCAACACCATGGGTATTAACAAGAAGTACAGATGGTAGTAGTTATATCCCACAAAGTGCAAATGGTTTGGCAGCAGGTTCATACTTCTTTGTAACTGAAGGTAGTGTATATGGTGGTTCAAGTTGGATTGTAACAACAACTGGTGAAATTGACATTGGTATCACAAATATTACTTTTGTTCAATTCAGTCAAGGCGGTGCTTATACAGGTGCAAACGGTATTAACGTAACCGGAACATTAATTACTGCTAACGTTGATGGAGTAACTACTGACATTGTTGGTGGTAATATTGTTGTTAAAACAAGTGCAAATCTTACAACACCAAACGTTGGTGATGCTACATTTAGCAGTTTGTCTTGGAATACACTAAGCAACGGTAATATTAATGTAAGCAATGTAAATGCTTCAAACACAACACTTACAAATGTATTGTCAGTTAATACAAGTGCTACTGCAAACACAATTACATCAAATGCCTGGGCTAACATTGGTACTGACTTAATTGTTGGTGGCAATGCAAACATTACAGGTAACGTGCAAGTTGGTACAGGTAGTGGCGGCAATATCACTGGTGTTAATGTTATAACAGCTAACACAGCAAATGTTGGTGACGTAAATGCTACAGGTAATGTTAATGCATTAACAGGAAATATTACTGCTAATGCATTCTATGGCAATAGTATTGACATCAATAATGGTGGTCCTGCAAATATTACAGGTAACTTAACTGCAAATTATATCTTTGCTAACTATGACGCAAATATTAGTGGAAACGCAAATGTTACTAGTACATTATTTGTTGGTAACAGTTCAAGCAATGTAAGTATTAATAACGGAAACGCTAACCTAACAGGTAACATATTAGTTGGTAATGTTTCAAGCAATGTTGCAATTACAAATGATGGTAATGTAACAGCTTCTGCTAACTTAAACGCAAACAATGCAAATATCAGCAATGTTATTGCATTAGGTAATACTCAAGTTAACTGGGGTACTGTAACTACAACTAACATTACAGCTAATCAAACAATCGCACAAATACCAACTACAGGAATTAATGGAATTGAGTTCTTTGTGAAAGGTATTGATGCTACCGGCACTAAATATAGCGTAGCAACTGTTCAAGCAGTTACTGATGGTTCAAATGTTGATTATGTAGTATACGGTGGGGCTTACTTAACTGCAAGTACAGGTACATTAGCTGTTAATATTGTTGGGGGAAATGTTGCTCTGCAAGTTACGCCGTCAAGTTCAAACTCAACGGTGTGGACTACACAGTATAAAACAGTTTAATCATTAATTTTATAAGGGATTTTCAAAATGGCTTTACGCCCATTTAACTCGTTAGACGGTTTCTCAGTTGGTGAAAGCCCTAAAATTAATGTAATCTATGCGAACGGTGATGGTTCTTTTGGAAATCTAACTGTATTAGCTAATTCTTATTTAGGGGAAATAGCTAACGTACAGATTCTAGGCGGGATGCCGGGGCAAGGTATTGTTACTGATGGTAACGGCAATCTAAGTTTTGAAACATTTGCATCCTCAACTACTGCGGCTCCTATGCCGTATTTTATTCCTACTGGTAATACAGCAATAGTAGCTGATACTTTTCAAGGTTTATTTTCTTATCCTATCACAATCGACGGTGTTTTAGAAGTTGATGGTTTACTAATTGAAGTTGGTACACCAATCAATGCTAACAACTATCAAATTGTATATAATAGTGATAGCACACTTTCAGGTAATGCTGGATTTACATTTATACCAGACTCTGGTAATTTATATGTTCCAGGTAATATAGTACCATCTGGTGATATTATACCTAGAATTAATGTACAATCTAGTTTAGGATCATATACTAATAGATTTAGTAATTTATGGTTATCAGGTAATACAATCACATTAAGTAGTGCATCAGGTCTTGATAGTACTATTTCTACTACATATGGTGGAAATATAGTATTAACTAGCGGCGGCGGTGGTAATTTACAAGTTCAGGGTAACACAACTGTTACTACCATACAAACTGGTAATACCAGTATAGATTTGACTGCTAATGGAAATATTGATTTTACCGTTACTGGTGTACCTAATGTAGTTACTATAACACAAAATGGTTTAGCTCTTACAGGAAATGTTGATTTTTCTAGTTCACCAACTGTATTATTGGGTCCAATAGGAAATGTAAAAATAACCGGCGGTAATATAGGTCAAATTTTAACTACTGATGGTAATGGAAATTTAACTTGGTCATCAACACCAACAAACATAACAGAAATTCAAAATGGCCGTAGTAATGTAAGCATACCAAACCAAAATGGTAATGTATATATTAATGCCAATAATGGTAGTAATTTTCAATGGATTTTTGATACTACGGGTAATTTAACAACAACTACAGGTAACATCAATATTCCGGGTAATGTAGTTTCAAATGGTACAATTACAGGGGACTACCTAATATCAACTAGCGGATGTGTGTCAATCGGAAACGGTACATTAGCTGTTATTGGTTCAAATGCAGGTGTATTCAATTCAGGTGTTACCAATATTAACATTGGTGTTGCGGCAAACGTTGTGTTAGGTTCTACGACAGGTACAGTAACAACTCAAAATGATTTTGTTTCAAATGGCAATATTACTACAACAAATACAGTTATTTCTAACAATATAAGTGTGGGAGACTTGTACAGTAAACGTGCCCCAATATCAGTTCCAAGCAATAATACAATCATTGATACGTTCCCTATATCAGCATTTAGGTCTGCAAAGTACACAATTAAGTCATCATGTGACATTGGATATCAGGCTCTAGAGGTACTTTTATTACAAGATAGCATAAATACGTACATAACGGTATATGCTAGTCTTTCATCTGCCCCATTAGGTGCAGAAACGATTTTGGTGACAGCGAATATTACATCAGGCAATGTAAATTTATTAGCTAGTCCCTATAGTAGTAATACAGTAGTGAATTTGATGGGGACATATGTTCCAGATTAAAAATATAAAAAATAGGATAGAATTAAAATGACCACAAAAAATTTCGTTGTTAAAAATGGTATTACAACAGGTAATATTGTACTTGATGCCGCATCAGGTAACATAACTACTAACGGCACCGCTAATCTAAATGCGTTGATTATAGCAACCACTAGTAATCTAGGTAATGTTGGTAACATCTATATTGGTGGCGGTAGTTCAGGTTACGTACTACAAACTGATGGTAGTGGTAATTTGAGTTGGACTTCAAGCCCAGACGTAACACAAATTCAAAATGGTAACAGTAATGTAAGTGTCCCTACAGCTAACGGTAATGTTTATATTAATGCTACTGGCGCAGAGCAGTGGGTATTTGACACAACAGGTAATTTAACCGCACCTTCAGCAGGTACAGCAAATCTTGGTAATTTAATAATTGCTAATTATGCAAATTTCACAAATAACGCAAATATTCAAGGTAATTTAACAGCGGGTAATTCTAATCTAGGCAATTTAGCACGTGCTAATTTTGTAAATGTAACAAGTAACTTATCAGCAAGTAATGCCAATATAACTACATTATTAACTACTGCTAACGCCAACGTAACTACAGATATCATAGTTGGTGGTAATGCTAATATTACAGGTAATGTACTTATTGGTAATGCTAATATTAATGTAGATGTTGTAATTGGTGGTAATGCAAATGTAACAGGTAACGTAACTTCAAATAATGCAAACGTTACTACATTATTAACAGCAAATACTGTTAATGTTACTGCAAGTCTTACAGTTAATCTAAATGCAAACATAACTGCTAACTTAACAGCAGGTAATGCTAATGTAACTGCATTATTGACAACAGGTAATGCCAATGTAACAAATCAATTAGTTGCCGGTAATGCAAATGTTACAGTTCAGTTGAACACAGGTAATGCTAATGTAACAAATCAATTAGTTGCTGGTAATGCAAATGTAACTGCTAATTTAGTAGCAGCCAACGCAAACGTTACTGGATTCTTTGTAACTGCCAATGCTAATGCTAATATTCTTACTGCCGGTAATATCTATGCTAATGCAGGTAATATTATTGCAAACACATTAGGTGGCACACTAAATGTACTATCTAACGCACAACCAAATATTACTAGTGTTGGTAACTTAACAAGTTTATTAGTAGTAGGTAATATTCAGTCAAATGCAAATATACTTGCTAACACAATTTTAAGTGTATCAGGTCCACTCACAGTTACAACTACAACAAACGGGAATATTAATCTACATCCAAATGGTACTGGTAACGTTGATGTTGCTAACACCTATATCACAAATCTTGCATTAACTCCAATTAATCCAGGTGATGCGGCATCAAAGAGTTATGTAGATGCAACAACGCAGGGTTTAAGTCCTAAGGATGCTTCTGATTATGCTACAACAACTGCACTACCTGCATACACATATAATAACGGAACAAGTGGTGTTGGTGCAACAATTACAGCTAATGTAAACGGTGCATTAACTATTGATGGTGGATCACCAACAACAGGTATGCGTGTTCTTATTAAGAATGAGACAGGTGGAAATCAACCATATAACGGTATCTACGTTGTAACTGCCGCAGGTAGCGTAAGTTCTCCATTCATTCTAACACGTAGCTCAGACTTTGATTTAAGTAGCCCAAGTTCAGAAATTCCTGGTGCATTTACATTTGTCATTTATGGTACATCAAATGCAAATACAGGTTGGATTTGTACTACATTGCCCCCTGTAACAGTTGGCACTACAAATATTACGTTCACTCAATTCTCAGCGGCAGGTGAATATAGTGCTGGTACAGGCATTAGCATCAATGGTACAGTTATCAGTATTGCAAATACTGCTGTATCAGCAGGTTCATATGGTGGTGGTGACCAAGTAGCAACATTTACAGTTAATGACCAAGGTCAATTAACAAATGCAAGTAACACATATATTACTGCAAATGCAGGAAATCTAACAGGTAATACACTTGCATCAAGCATTGTTACATCAAGTCTAACAACTGTAGGTACATTAGGAAACTTAGAAGTTACTGGTAATATTACTAGTGACACTGGCTATGTTCTTGCAAATTATATTGGTCAATCAACTACACAACTATATGGTAATGGTATTAGTATCAGCAACATTGCAGGTGCTAACGTATCAGGTAACGTAGCAAATGCAAACTTAGCTGGTTATGTAACAGGTAATGCTCAAAGTAATATTACTAGCGTTGGCACACTAACAAGTTTAACAGTAACCAACGACATTACAAGTACTGCTGGTAATATTACTGCTGGTAATATTGGTAGTAGCTTAACATACTTGATTGGTAACGGTGCGGCCATCAGTGGTATTACTGGTGCTAATGTAACAGGTAATGTAGCAAATGCAAACTTAGCTGGTTATGTAACACAAAATGCACAAAGCAATATTACTAGTTTAGGTACATTAGCTAACTTAACCGTAACAGGTCCAGTTGATGTTAGTACAAGTCCTAACGTAGATTTAGGTAATATCAGTAACGTACATATCTTAGGTGGTCAGAATGGACAATACTTACAAACTGATGGTTCAGGAGTTCTATCTTGGTCAACTATCAGTCAATCAAGTATCAGCAATGGTAGTTCAAATGTAAGTATTCCTTCAGTAAACGGTCCAGTATTTGTAGGTGTTAATGGTACAGCTAATGTATTATACGTAAATAGTTATGGTGCAAACATTAACGGTTCACTAACTGTTTCTAGCGCAGGAACAGGTAACATTACAAGTGATAATGCAAATGTTGGTAACTTATTAACTTCTAACAACGCAAATATAACTGCAAACTTAACATCAGGTAACGCCAACATAACTACATTGTTGACTACCGGTAATGCTAATGTAACATTAAATATTACAGTAGGTGGCAATGCAAATATAACAGGTAATTTATCTGCAAATACAGCAAATATAACAGGTAATGCTAACGTTGGTAACATAGGTACAGCAACAGCTATTATTACAACAGGTAATATTACAACAATTAATAGTGGTCTATTACAAAATGGTAATAGCAATATCACATTAACTGGTAACGGTAATATTACAACAACTGTTGCAGGTAATACAGTATTAGTTTTAACTGGCACAGGTGCTAACGTAACAGGTACAGCTAACGTAAGCGGTAACTTAAGTGCAGGTAACATCAGTACAGGTGGCGCAATAACAGTAACAGGTAACGTAACAGCAAACTACGTAGCGTTAACGAACGGTATTACTTCAAATCGTTCTAACGTGACAGTTAGTGCTAACGGTACTGTGCTGGATCAATTCTCACCATCCGTATTCAGAACAGCTAAATATGTGATTAGTGCATCAAGTCCATATGGATATCAATCTATAGAGACATTGCTAGTGCAAGATGGTACTAACTCATATATTACAATTTATGGAGATTTAAGTTCTAATGCATCTACAGACATCATTGATGTAAGTAGTAACATTAGTGGTACAACAGGTAATGTGACATTATATGCTAATGCATTTGGTGGTCAAACTGCAAAAGTACAATTAATTGCACAATACTTATTAACATAAAAGGAAAAAATCAACATAAAAAACTGATTTTTAAAAATTCAAGGTTGGCTTAGTCCAACCATTTGACTTACAGGGAAAATGGAACTGTGGCAAGTAGTACAAAAAACTTTATAGTCAAGAATGGTCTTACCACTGGTAATATTATTCTTAGCGCATTGGACGGCAGTATAACTGCCAATTCTGCCAACATAAGTGGCGACATTGTTACCGGCGGCAACGCTAATATATCAGGTAACGCTACAATTTCCGGAATAACAAATGTAGGTCCAATCAGTAATTTATATGCTACTGGCGGTTCTGCAGGACAATATATTACAACTGACGGTAACGGAAATCTTTCTTTTGCATCAGTTGTTTCATTTATGCCAGCATATATTTTTGCAGGCACAACATTGTTTGTGCCACAGTATTACCAAGCATTATCAGGACTTTCTACATTAACAGTAGATGGAAATTTGAGCGTAGACGGTGTTTATGTTGAAGCGTAAATAAACTTCAAAAAGCAAAAAATGATAAATAAAGAATAGACTACTATAGGATACAAACATGTCACTAATTTTAAAACAAGAATCAGATGCGAATGCAGCCTTACCACCAGCGGGTAAAGGTACAATTTATATTAATACTGCTGACCAGCTTAGTACAAAAGCTGCCAATGGTGCAATTCAAACTTTCCCTACATTGGGTGGGGCAGACCAGCAGATTTTAATTAATGAGTCTAATTCTATTCAGGGTTCAGCTAATTTAACATTTGATTACGGAAATGCTAACTTTAAGTTAACAGGTAATGCAAATATTACAGGCAATACAACAGTTAATAATATTACAGTGACTGGTAATTTAACTGCAAATGGTATTGCGGTGACAAGTATTAATGATGGTAATAGTAATGTAGCTATTACTACTCCTGGTAGTAATGTAACAATTAGTGTAAATGGAACAACAAACGTAGCAGTATTCTCAAATACTGGTGCAAATTTAACAGGTACAACAACAGTAGCTAATCTTACAGTTACTGGTAATTTAAGCGCAAATAATATTAGTGTAACAAGCATTGCAGATGGTAATAGTAATGTTGCTATTGCACCAAATGCCAACGTAACAATTAGTGCGGCAGGTAATGCAAATGTTCTTACTGTTACTGGTACAGGTGTTAACGTTGCAGGTACGTTAAATGCAGGAAACACTACAATAGGTAATCTTACAATTACAGGTAACTTAAATGCTAATGGTCTTAATGTTACTGGTATCGCTGATGGAAATAGTAACATAGCAATTGCACCAAATGCTAATATAACAATGGGTGTAGCAGGTTATGCAAATGTATTCACAGCATCATCAAGTGGTATTAATGTTATTGGTAATATAACAACTACTACTGACTTTATAACAACTGGTGGTTTTATTCAAGCCGCAAATGGTTTGTATTCTAATGGTATCTACAACGGTGCTTATGATGACGGTATAGTAGTTGATTATGTAACAGGTAATGCACGTTTAACTGCGGGTAGTGCTGATGGTTTCTTGTTTAGAAACGGTGGCACTGGCGGTTCAACAATAGCAAGTATTGATGCAAATGGTAATGTAAACGCAACAGGTAAAATAAGTGCAACAGGTAATGTTTCAGGCGGAAATGTAACTACATTAGGTATTGTTAGTGCAACTGGTAACGTATCAGGTGGTAATTTAACTACATTAGGTGCATTGTCGGTTGGTGGTAATGCCAACGTTGGTAATATCAGCGCAACAACAGTAATTGCATCTACTGGTAACATTTTAACAGTAAACGGTAACACGTTTCAAAATGGCAATAGTAATATAACTATTACAGCAAATAGCAATATTACTCACTATGTAGCGGGTAATACTACACCTCAACTTGTATTATCATCAACTGGCGCAAATATTGCAGGTACAGCTAACATAGTTGGTACTGTTACGGCAGGTAATTTAACAGTAAGTGGAACAAGTAATTTAGGTCCAGTTGGTAACTTAACACTAACCGGTGGTAGCAATGGACAAGTTTTAACATCAAATGGTTCAGGTGGATTGAGTTTTGTAACCATCAGTACATCAACTTTATCAAATGGTAATAGTAACGTTGTAGTTAACGCTAATAACAATGTAACAATTAGTGCAGTTGGTAACGCAAACGTAGTAACAGTAACAGGTACAGGTGCTAATATTGTTGGTACACTGGCTGCAAGTGGTAATTTAAGTGGTGCTAATTTGTATATAGGTACAGGTACAGCAAATGTTGGTAATTTAACAGTAACTAGCACAGCAAATATTGTCGGCAACGCCAATGTAGGTAATTTAGGTTTTGGTAGTGGTTTAATAACTGGTACAGGTAATATTAGTGCCGGTAATGCAAATTTAACAGGTGCATTAAACGTTTCAGGAAACGCTAATACCGGTAATTTAGGCACCGCAACATTAATCGCTACAACAGGTAATATCACAACAGTAAATAGTGGTTTAGTAAAAAATGGTAATAGTAACATTACTATTACAGGCAATAGTAGTATGACTGTTTATATTGGTGGAAATTCAACACCTCAATTTACAGTTTCAGCGGCTGGTGCAGACATTGCTGGTTCTGCTTCAGTTGGTGACTTGTCTACAGATGGTTTTGTTCTTGCAAACGGTAATATTATAAGCAATAATACAGTACTTGCAAATGCAATAAACAGTATTTCAACTTCTGGTTTCACAGTAAATGCTGTGGGAACAAATTCAAACATTAATTTGGTAACAAATGGTACAGGTAATGTTATACTAACAGCAAACACAACTATTAATAATGTAGCTAATCCAACAAATCCGCAAGATGCGGCTACTAAAGCATATGTAGATGCAACTGCTCAAGGTTTAAGTGTAAAAGATTCAGTTGTGGCAGCAACAACAGTTGATTTAGGTACAGTTACATATAACAACGGTACAAGTGGTGTAGGAGCTACATTAACTAACGCAGGTACGCAGGCAGCTTTTGCAATTGATGGTGTAACCGTGGCAGTTGGCGGACGTGTATTGATTAAAAATGAAACAAACTCAGCTTATAACGGTATCTATACTGTAACAACAGCAGGCAGTGGTTCAAGTAATTGGGTATTAACACGTGCAACCGATAATAATACAAGTGCTGACATCGTAGGTTCATTCGTATTTGTTGAGCAAGGTTCAACAAACTCAAGTACTGGTTGGGTAAACACAAACAGCGGTACCATTACAGTTGGTACAACTGGTATTACATTTACACAATTCTCAGGTGCTGGTACGTACAGTGCAGGTACAGGTTTAACACTAACCGGTACTGTATTCAGCGTAAGCAACACAGCAGTTACTGCAGGTAGTTATGGTAACGGTGACAGAGTTGCAACGTTTACTGTTAATGGTCAAGGTCAATTGACTGCGGCAAGTAACACAGCAATCACAGCAAACGCGGCTAACCTAACAGGTACAACATTAAATTCAAGTATTGTAACATCTAGTTTAACTCAAGTTGGCACATTGGCTAACCTAACTGTTGGTAACTCAACAGCAAATACAGTATTTGGTAATGGTACAATTAATGCATCAGGTAATGCTAATGTAGGTAATTTAGGATTTGGTAGTGGTGTAATTACTGGTACAGGTAATATCACAGGTGGTAACATCATTGGTACAATAGCCGCAGGTAGTAATGCAATTACTACAACAGGTAATGCTAATGTCGGTAATTTAGGATTTGGTAGTGGTGTAATCACTGGTACAGGTAACATAACTGCTGGTAACATCATTGGTACAATCGCAGCCGGTTCAAATGCTATTACTACAACAGGTAATATCACAGGTGGTAACATCATTGGTACAATCGCAGCCGGTTCAAATGCTATTACTACAACAGGTAATATTACAGCAGGTAATATCTATGCAAACACAGGCAATGCAAACATTGGTAATTTAACAGTTAATGGTACATTAACTGCATCAAGCATTGCTGGTTTAAGCACATTAGCAGATGGTAACAGTAACGTAACAGTTGGTGCAAATAGTAACGTATCGATTAGCGTTGCAGGTACATCAAATGTATTGGTAGTAACAAGCACTGGTGCTAATATTACAGGTACAGCTAACGTAAGTGGTAATGCTAACGTTGGTAACTTAGGCACAGCGGGTTTAATTGTTGCAACTGGTAACGTAACTGGTGGTAACTTAACTACATTAGGTGCGTTGTCTGTGGGCGGTAACGCTAACGTTGGTAACTTGGGTACAACTACATTAGTTGCTACAACAGGTAATATCACAACAATTAACAGCGGTTTAATACAAAACGGTAACAGTAATGTAACTATTACAGGTAATGGTAATATTACAACAACAGTTGCAGGTAATTCTTCATTAGTTATTACTGGTACTGGTGCTAACGTAACAGGTACATTGAATATTACTGGTAACAGTCAGTTAACTGGTAATATTACTGCAAACAATGCAAACTTTACTGGTACAGTTAACGGTGTAACATTTATCCCAGCAACATTAAGTATTACAACAAGTGCAGGTGGCAATACAACATTGACTGCAACTTCACCTGGTTATATCTTAATCACTGGTACAACTGGATATACAATCAATATGCCAGCAGATGCTTCAATGCAAGTTGGTCAAGGTTTTACATTTAATAACAATGCTAGTGGTAATGTTGTTATTAAAAATGCTACTGGTACAAGTATATATACAATTGGTTCAGGTGGCGCGGCAACTATTGATTATGTAGGCGGTGTTGAAGAATGGGACTTCCATCCCTTCTTGTCAACAAACATGCAAGCCGGCAACACATGGTTACAACTTGGTCTAACGAACACTCCATCAAACTTGTGGGTATACGGTAACATTGTAGCAAACAACAGTTCTAACTCAGGCTTCATTGGTAACGGTGTTGGCTTGACAAGTTTGACTGGTGCAAACGTTACTGGT
>Ga0208616_1000173_pt1 | contig 21972 bp, 39 predicted proteins | sample CryBogCBE16Oct07_FD_184575 | JGI IMG/M metagenome (GOLD analysis project Ga0208616, IMG submission 184575) | Freshwater microbial communities from Crystal Bog, Wisconsin, USA - CBE16Oct07 (SPAdes) (version 2) | ecosystem: Environmental > Aquatic > Freshwater > Lake | place: Crystal Bog... | reverse complement strand
CATGATAACAATTCATGCTAACGGAGAAGCAACCTATTCTTTTTATGAATACCAACTAAAAACCTTTACCAATCTAGTAGCACAGCATGAGCGTGAGGCGTGTGCAAAGTTTTTGATGCAAGGCGTTGATCTTGCTGGCTTGGCACAAGACCCAATGCTTACAAAATATACCGCTGAACTTTTATCTGGATGTGCCAAATACATTTTGGCAAGGGGACAAGCATGACACGAGAAGAAATCTTACAGATAGGACGAAAAGCTGGTGCGTTAATTGAAATTGCTCAGGAGAAAGACTTGCTGTGGCTAGAGCGTTATACAGAGCTGGCAATAGCGAAAGAGCGCGAAGAGTTTGCAGTCCATGCAGTAGACATTGCAAGGCGAGCAGTTGCAGAGGAACGTGAAGCCTGCGCTAAGTTGTGTGAGTCTGAATCATCAAACGTGGCAGAGCACATGTTCGGCAAAGAATGTGCCGCAGCAATTCGAGCGAGGGGGAAATAATGGACTTCATCAGTTTCGCTAAAGCACACGGCATCATCATTGACCAGCCGCCACCATTAGGAACATGGAGGCGCTATCCCACTTCAGATCACCCTAAAAAGCGCAACGGCGCAGTCAAGTGGATGGGTAACATAGGCTTTGTTCAAAACCATGCTACAGACACAGAAGTTTCTATCTGGAAGTCAGAAGACGACACAGGCATAAACATCAAGTCACTAGCCAGGCAAGCCAAAATAGCACAGGACAAGACCAACGAAAACCACAAAGAAGCTGCCAACAAAGCGGCATGGATTCTCAACCAGTGCCAAGATGCCAAGCACGATTACCTCAAAGCCAAAGGTTTTGAGGATGAGTACGGCAAGGTATGGGTAAAAGACGGAGTGCAGATTCTCGTGATACCCATGAGGATAGACGGATCCTTGGTCGGCTGCCAGATGATTACCCCAGACGGACAGAAGAAGTTTCTATTCGGTCAAGTAACTTCTAATGCTTCGTTCATATTCGATAATAAGGGTATGAATATATTGTGCGAGGGTTACGCTACAGCACTGAGTATTAGAAAATGCCTGAAGTCATTTAAAACCAGATACAAGATTTATGTTTGTTTCTCAGCCGGTAATATGCTGAAAATAGCCAGAACATTATCTAGTGGTTTTGTGGTTGCCGATAATGACGTCAGTTTAACGGGCGAAAAAACAGCCAAGGATATAGGCTTTCCATATTGGATAAGCGATACCATTGGCTTTGACTTCAACGATCATCACAAAAAACACGGCACTTTTAAAGCCGGTCAGTCGTTACTAAAATCAATTACGGCTCATGCTTGATATTTTATTGCTCACTACTAAGTTCTCATACTTGTAGTGGGCGATACTATTTAAAGCAAACAAGACTTCTGTGCCTATTTGCAAGACTGCATCAGAGTCTCCGATGTAGTCTGTGCTGGCGGTCACTATTCCATCATTCTGCTCTACGATGTAGACAACGAATATGGACTTGTTTTTGACGGGCGGGACGAATTCGATCATGGCTTTCTTTCATGTAAACAACATATGTTGTATTGGTACTTCAGCACTTGCGTTGTATCTCTTGGTATCTCCTTTGGGGAAATCCATTACGGGATACATAAGTTGTTCTCTGAGATGTTTCTTCTCAAACTTGTTGCCAACAAAGAATATATATCTGTGCTTGGCGCTTCTATCTATCCTGTTTGTCCTGTCTCCTTTATTGTGTCTTGAGTGTCCTCCGTCCTTGCCAGCCATGTCTGTTCTTTCCTTTGTGGTTCCGGTGAATAAGAAGTTACAGGCCTGATAGATATAGCCAACATGGTTCTGAGCCGTGTCTGCATAACTGACCACAATCATTGGCCTGGGCAACATCTTCAAACTATTGCCGACAAGGAAACTTGTGGCGTTCCTGGTCTTACTGTCAACGCATAACCTGTTTAGCTCTATCACCATGTCCTTGTTGTCCTTGCCGCAAACACCCATGCAAAGGAATGGGGACGCTGGCATACCAAAGGTGCAAACACCAGTCAACAATCCATCTTCATAAAGGCCAAACGCATAGGATATAGACGGCATACGCTTTGAATAGTGCTTACGCAATATCCAAGGCTCTGCTTCAAACGTGTTGATTGGTAAGACTCTCATACAGTGCATCTAATTCTTCATCAGATAAACCTAATTCACGGGCGAGAATCTGTGAACTGTCCTTATGCTCAAGACATATCTTTGCGATGTTCACCAAGATTTTTATTTGTTCGTTGCTCATTGGGTAACTTCCTTTCTTTCATTTAATTACAGTGCCTTAATTTTTAGGCGGATCTCTTGTTCTGTTTTCATGATTTTCTTTCGTTACTATTCCGAGATTAACGTGATTTGCTCAATCCGTTTCGTGATGCTCATCTCAGGGGTTAGAGTGTAGGTGACTGGGCGGCTGGCGTCCAGTTCCCGTTTTGCGGACAGTAACCAGTGCGCCACTTCTACGGGTCGCAGCGCAAAGGTCTTTATAAATGTGTCCAGTCTGATGATTTGGTTATGCATGAGCGGTCACTATTCCAAGATCAAGCAGGGCTCTCTCAAAAGCCATGCGCGTGTCTTCGATAAATTCTGCCACTTGTCCCATAGTGCAGTTCTCCACCACCTGCCAGGCGTCAAAATTTTCTATCGTCCATTCATTGGCAAAATGCTGCATTTCTGCAATTATTTCTTCGTATGTTTTGCCATCAGGGTAGCTAAAAAGCCATTGATCTAATGCGAATCTTTCAGCGGGTTTCATGGTTTTCCTTTCGTTACTATTACTTTTTATCTACGCCCCACAGCCTGTCTGCAGTGTATGGGTCATCGGTAAACCCATATAGATACCAGCCGTATACGCACGAATTAGGCATAACCCCTCTGACGTGGATCTCTCCGTTACGTTTAACTACTGCATTTTTTCCGCCGTACAGTGCCTTAATTTTTAGGCGGATCTCTTGTTCTGTTTTCATGGTTTTCCTTTCGTTACTATTCCGAGATTACTTGCGAGCCTCGGCGCGTCCCTGCTCCACCAGTCGGCGGGCTTCGGCGCGGTCGTCTATGTCCTCTGCTTCAATCATTACTCGCAGGCTTTGGGCGAGTTTGCGCCCCTTTTCAAAGTCGTAACCTGCTTTGATGTACTCGTGTTCTGTGTGTTTCATGTTTTCTCCAGTTATCGGGACAAATTCCCGCTAAACCCTGGCGCGCAGGGCTTAACGTAAGGCTGTCATATTGTGCAGCAGCCACAACAAGGCGCATCGATGCACCGGCCTTGCTGGTTGCGGTAAAACGTTTTTGCGCCATGCTCTCCAAAAAATGTAATTGTGTCGCTGTCCGGTTGCAGTTCGGCGCGGCGCGTGGCCGTGTTGTAAATGATGGTATCGCCTGGATTTATCCTGGCGCCGGTGCGGGCGCATTTGCCGGGGTAGCGTGCGGGCATTTTTTTGATTGCCATAATTTAAGCCTTTATTGATTGAATCGGGATAACACGGCGCGACTTGCGGTCGGCCTCTCGGGCTTTGGCGCCATGCGCCCTAAACCCGATAATTTGCCTGCGGTCGGCTTTCTGGCACAGTCCGCAAAGCGCGCAAGTCATATAGTCCACAGTCTGGGCTGGACAAACCAAAATTTGGCGGCCGGCCGGCGTTGTCGTGTTCTTTGGGGTATCGGCTGGGACAATGCAAACCACTGGCAAACCATGCGCGGCCAGCTCGTCGGCTTCTCCTGCATCGTCGGCCGACAAATTGATTGTGAATCCCCATTGTGTGGCATGGCGCGCCCATTTGATGGCGGCGCGGCTCTTTTTGTGGGTGTAAGTAAACCCGCGCCGGCCGGTGTTGGCTCTGACAATTTGCCCCAGCTCGAATGCGTCCAGCTCTTCCCCTTGGCCGTTCAAATCGCCGGCTACATTGTGGCGCCAAATTTGGCCGTCTGGCATTGATTCTATAAACCGACGCAAGGCGGCCAGATCCTGCCCGCGCTGCGGTATCTTGTCCCATGTCATGCGGGTGTGAAACCCTTCAGCGTAGCAGTCGTCAAGGTAATGCGGGCATGATGGCGGGCAAGTCTCGCGCTGGCTGTAGGTCACCGGCATGGGGCCGGTTTTGCGGTTGCTGCTTTGTTTGACTAGTTGATATTTCATGGTGTGCTCAGTGTGTGGGGTGTGCGGTTATGGTCATGCGGGTTGATTCTTTTCCCGTTGTGGTGTGCGCGCGGATTAACTGGGGGCTGGGTTTGAACTTGGCTGCAATTGCTTTCCAGTTGATTTTTTGCGCGCCCTTGCATGGCGCAAAGCTGGCGCGGTAATTCAAGCCCAGTATTTCGCGCAAACCGGCGGCCTCCAGCTCGGTGCGTATGCGGGCGGCTTCCAGCTCGATTGCGGCGGCGTCGGCGGCCAGTTGGCCAAGTCGATCCACTTTTTCGGCCAGTGCATGCGCTGCAGTAACTGCGGCGGGTTCGGCTGGCTCTCCGTGGGCATTGTGGCGCATGAGTCCTGTGCTGAGAATTGAATTTGCGAAGTCGGCGAAGTGTTCGGGTTTCATGGTTTGGGCTCCTGTGGTTTAAAGTGTGGCGCGGTTGGCGAGTGCATCGGATATCTGGCCGGCGCGGTGTAGGCTGTCCAGAAAATCTACAAAAGCGCAGCGAGTGTCTGTGCAATAGTCGCGGCGGCTTTTATCCTCGCGTGTCCAGTCGCGCTCGGGGCATCGTTTGCGGTTGGCGGTCGGGTGTGCTTGCCAAAATGCGGCGCGGATTTGAGCTTGATTGGTCATCATGGTTTAGGCTCCTTGGGTTGTTGGTGTCCAGCTGCAGGAAAAAACGCTAGGGTAAAAGTGGCCTGCGCTGGTGTAAACCTTGCCGGTGCTGCCGGGCTTGTGTGGTGCTTGGCCTCCAGTAATGCGCGCGGGCTCTCCCCTGAAGTTGTCCAAAGTGTCGCCCGCGGTAATGGGTTGGCCATTGCGGGTAAGTGTGCAGGCGCGGCCGGCGTAGTCGGTGCTGGTTATCATGGCTCAAAATGTCAAAATGTCGAAGTAATCGAGGGCGCAGACAGTCAGCGCAACGGAATAGATCAAGACGGCGATCATGTCCATGGCGGCGGCGCGGCGTTTTTCAAGTGCTTCCTGAGATGGTTTGTAGGTGTAACGGTGCATGGTTTAGGCTCCTTTTGGTGTCCATTGGCAATTGAAAACGCTGTCATTTGTTACATCTTTAATAAATAGATTCCAATCTTCATTCAATTTCTTAGTCATATCCTTTTCATCTCTGTATCCGGCATCTTGAGCGCATAGATCTTTAGCGCTTTGCTCATCGATAGCGTGATAAACGCCTATAGTGCAAAATTGCGAATAGATTAAAAATTTTCTCATGGTGCTTTCTCCTGGTTGTCTGCTGTATTGCATTGAGGGTTAGTATATGCAATATCTCAGGGGATGCAATAGCAATATGAACAATTGTTTCTATACAGAATCGGGAATCGATAGGCTTTCCCTATTGCCTGGGGGCTTTGCGTTCGGGTTATGTTCTGGTAACATGCGCCCCATTAACAGCGAAGCGGAACGGCACTATGGCTCGATCATCAGTAACAGCAGCATTACCCCAAATAGACATACTGGCAGGACTAGGCAAAGGACTGACTCACAAGCAGAGACGTTTTGCCGAGGAAATAGCAATGGGGAAGAAGGGAAGCGAAGCATACAGAGCGGCGTATAACACCAGAGCAACGCCGCAAAGAGTAGCAGTCGAGGCGAGTAAGCTCAGGCACACACCTAAGATCGCCGATGCAGTGCAGGCGATACAGCAGGCACAAGAGGCCATGAAATACCAAACCTCCGAGGGTCTACGCTCTTTGGCTGTCTCCTCACTGGTGAATGTCTTGATTGATCCCGAGACAAGTCAGGCGGTAAAGGTGCAAGCGGCACGGACAATCGGCAATATGACAGAGGTTTCACTTTTCACCCACAGAACCGAATCTAAGGTCATTCACTCTAGTGACGACATCAAGGCCAAGATACTGCGCGAGATCGGCGCATTGATGAACGGGCAAGCAGAGGATGTAGTAGAGCGCGATGCGCTGTCACTACTAACCGAGCTGACGGCTCCAGAAATTTCGGCAGACGGCGAGCCCACCGCCCCCGCACCCCCACTTGATGGAGAGCAGGAGTCACTTGTACCCCTGCATACTATTCCCCAACCTCAATCAAAAAATTCTTCCCAACCTCAATCAGAAAATTCTTCCCAAGAAGACCCCCCTATCAGCGATTTTGACCAAGCGTAAAAAAATTTATAAAAAAAATGGCAACGGAAATTGAAAAGTTTTTGAGAACTATGGCTTTAAAGGAGAAGGCCATAATGAATACTATTTTAGGGAGGCACCATAAACGTTTACGGTGCCACCCAACTAAAGTAGTAAATAGTGAGATGACGCATAAACGAAATGCTCTAACATATGAGCAGTGTGTAGAGGTTAGTATGACAAAAGCGCAGCAAGATGTGTTTTTTTATGTAGATGAGTTTTGGAAGAAGTATGGGTGTGGTCCTACGGTGAGGGAGATCACGGCGTTTAGGAAGAGTAAAAGCTTGGGGAGTACGCATGAGATCATTAACCGGCTGATTAAATTGGGGATATTGAAAAAACAAAAGGGGATGGATAGGAGTGTGAGGCCGGTGTATATCAACTTCAGGACGATTGATGCGCACGAGGAGTTAAAGTGAAAAAGGAAGATATGTGGTTGGTGATACTGGGGGTGATATGGTTTGTGGTGTTGCCGATTGTGTTTGGACCTTGGAGGCATAGATGAGTCAGATTGAACAGTTGTTGTCTCAGCTGCCTAAGAGTGAGCAGGAAAAGTTTTTAAAGCAGATGACGGAGTACAAGGAGGCTAAGACACGGGAGAAGTGTCAGTCAAGTTTCTTGGACTATGTGAAGTTTATGTGGCCGGGGTTTGTGCATGGGCGGCATCATGCGGTGATGGCTAAGAAGTTTGAGGAGGTTGTAGATGGGAACTGTAAGCGTCTTATTATCAATATGGCTCCTCGTCATACTAAGTCTGAGTTTGCTAGTTATTTGTTGCCAAGTTGGTTCTTGGGTAAGTTCCCTGACAAGAAGGTTATCCAGTCTTCAAATACGGCAGACTTGGCTGTGGGCTTTGGTAGGAAGGTGCGAAACTTAGTAGATTCTGAGCAGTATGGGATGGTGTTCCCGGGTGTGAGTTTGGCGTCGGACAGTAAGGCTGCGGGCAAGTGGAATACGAATGCGCAGGGGGAATATATTGCCATTGGTGTAGGCGGAACGATGACGGGTAAGGGTGCGGATTTGATGATCATTGACGATCCTCATTCGGAGCAGGAGGCAAGGTTAGCGCAGAGTGACCCGACGGTATTTGACTCTGTGTTTGAGTGGTATACGTCTGGTCCTCGTCAACGTTTACAGCCAGGTGGGCGAATGGTGATTGTGATGACCCGCTGGTCGGATAAGGACTTGACGGGAAAGATATTGAGGAACGCCCAAGGTGAGGGGTGGGAGGTAATTGAGTTACCGGCGATCATGCCCAGCGGGAATCCTTTGTGGCCTGAGTTCTGGCCGCTTAAGGAATTGGAAGCGGTTAAGGAAGAGATTGGGATATATAAGTGGAACGCTCAGTACCAACAGCAACCAACGGGTGAAGAGGGAGCGATTATTAAGCGAGAGTCGTGGAAAAGGTGGAAGAATGATATACCGCCTCCTTGTGATTTTATTATCCAGAGTTGGGACACGGCTTTTACGAAAAGCGAGAGGGCTGACTACTCGGCATGTACGACTTGGGGCGTGTTCAGTTTGAATGAAGACCCGACAGATAAGCACATCATTTTGTTAGATGCGTATAGGGACAAGTTGGAATTTCCTGCTCTGAAAAAAGCGGCTTTAGAGGGTTATAAGGAGTGGCAGCCAGATGCGTTTATTGTTGAGGCGAAGGCTGCTGGAGCGCCGTTGATTTTTGAATTGAGGCAGATGGGAATTCCGGTTAGCGAATATACTCCCACGAGGGGGAATGACAAGTTTGTGCGCTTGAACAGTGTTGCCGATTTGTTTAATTCTGGTAAGGTGTGGGCACCTGATAAAAGGTGGGCGGATGATTTAATTGAAGAGATGGCGAGGTTCCCGAATGCGGAGCATGACGACTATGTTGATAGTTCGAGCCAGGCTTTGATTAGATTTAGGCAAGGTGGTTTTTTAAGGCTTCCAAGTGACGAGGAAGAAGAGCCTCAATATTGGAAACGGCGTAAAGCTTACTATTAAGGTCAAAATATGTCAGTAGACAAGGCGTTGTATTCTGGGGTTCCTCAGTTGAATACTGTGGAGCCGGACATTGAAATTGAAGTGGAAAATCCCGAGGCGATGCACATTGGCATTGGTGGTCTTGAGATTGATATGTTTCCTGAGAAAGAAAATGACTTCGATGCCAACTTAGCTGAGCAGATGACTGAGGGTGAGCTTCAGTCTTTGGCTGGTGAGCTGATGGAGTTGGTGGATGGGGATATACATTCACGCCGGGACTGGGCAGAGAACTATGTCAAGGGTCTTGAAGTTTTGGGGATGAAGTATGAAGAAAGAACGGAGCCTTGGAACGGTGCTTGTGGTGTTTTTAGCACGGTGCTTACAGAAGCTGCCATACGTTTCCAGTCGGAGACAATTACTGAAACGTTTCCTGCGGCGGGTCCGGTAAAGACGGAGATCATGGGAGCGGTGGACCGTTTGAAGATTCAAGCGGCTGCCCGAGTTCAGGAGAACATGAACTACACGCTGGTAGAGAAGATGCCAGAGTACCGCTCTGAACATGAGCGCATGTTATTAAACCTTGGTTTAATTGGATCAGCGTTTAAGAAAATTTACGTTGATTTGTCTTTGGGTAGACCAGTCTCTATGTATGTAGGGGCTGAAGACATCATCATGCCTTACGGGGCTAGCAACATTATGAGTTGCGAGCGCGTAACGCACTTAATGAGAAAGACAAAGAACGAAGTATTGAAGCTTCAGGTTGAAGGTTTTTACAGGGATGTTGATCTGGGTGAGCCCATTCAAATTCCTACTGACATTGAAAAAAAGAAAGCTGATGAATCAGGATACTCTATTACTGATGATGACAGGTATCAGATATGTGAAATTCACGCTGACCTTGTTATTGACTACGATGAAGACCCGGATGAAATCGCTCGGCCTTATGTAGTCACGATTGAGCGCGGCTCTAATAAAGTTTTAGCTATTCGTCGTAACTGGAAAGAGGACGACAAGAAGAAATTAAAGCGCCAGCACTTTGTACAGTACACATATATCCCCGGCTTTGGTGCTTACGGCTTTGGTCTGATTAACCTGATTGGCGGATATGCCCGTGCAGGTACGATGATCTTGAGACAGCTGGTGGACGCTGGTTCGCTGGCTAACTTACCCGGTGGATTGAAGGCTCGTGGATTGCGAGTTAAGGGAGATGACACTCCAATTGCTCCCGGCGAGTTCAGGGATGTGGACGTTCCAGGCGGATCCATCAAAGACAACATTATGACGCTCCCTTATAAGGAGCCAAGCCAAGTTTTGTCTACCTTGTTGGGTAGTATTACTGATGAAGCAAGGAAATTGGGCGCGATTGCTGACATGAACATCAGCGATATGTCTGCTAATGCTCCAGTTGGCACGACCTTGGCTCTCTTGGAACGTCAGTTAAAAACGATGAGCGCAGTTCAGGCTCGGGTTCACTACTCCATGAAGCAGGAATTCAAGCTTTTGAAGCCCCTGATTCGTGATTTTGCACCCAAGGATTATGAATATGATCCTGAAAATGCTGATAAAAGCGCAAAGCAAAGTGACTTTGACTTGGTTGAAGTCATTCCGGTCAGTGATCCGAACAGCTCAACGATGGCTCAGCGCATCATGCAGTACCAAGCTGCGATGCAAATGGCTCAGCAAGCGCCTCAGATCTACAATTTACCCCAATTACACCGGCAAATGCTGGATGTTTTGGGTATTAAAGACGCCGAGAAGCTCGTTCCTACAGACGACGACCAAAAGCCACGCGATCCTGTGTCCGAGAACATGGCATTCTTAAAAGGAAAGCCAACAAAGGCGTTTATTTACCAAGATCACGATGCGCACATTGCGGTTCATCAGGCAATGATGCAAGACCCGACCATTGCAGCCCAGATTGGGCAAAGTCCTATGGGCCAACAGATGGGCGCAGCCATTATGGCTCACATATCTGAGCATTTGGCGTTCCAATACCGAGCGAAAATTGAAAAACAGTTGGGAGTTACGCTACCGGCTCCAGATCAAGACTTGCCAGAGGACTTAGAAGTGCAGATTTCTCAGCTCACGGCTCAGGCTGCGCAGCAAGTCTTGCAGATGGGCAAGGCACAAGCGGCTCAGCAGCAAGCACAGCAGCAGGCTCAGGACCCATTGATCCAAATGCAACAGCAGCAGCTGCAAATTCAAGCTCAAGAAGCTGCAACCAAAGCCAAAAAGGTGGACGGAGAGCTACAAATCAAACAAGCAGAACTGCAAATCAAGGCTCAACAAATGCAGCAAAAAGCCGGTCCAAATCCGCAGATTGCAGAGCAAGTTATGTTGGCAGAATCCCAGCAAAAACTGCAAACTATTGCGCAAAAACACCAGCAAGACTTGGCATTTAAACAGCAAGAGCAGAATATGAAGCTGGCTCAAGATGAGCGGTTATCTCATTTAAAAGCTTCTCAAGAAATGCACAAGATGATGCTGGCTGAAAAGGCGGCAGAAAATAAACCCAAAGAAGAAAAGAAGAAAGGTAAATAATGGAACAGAAAATCCTAGAGCATTTACTAAGTAAGCTAAAAAATATTGAAGATCAATATGCCATAGCCTTGGCGGGGAAGAGCGCCAGGGATTATGCGGAGTACTCTGAAATGTGTGGTGTCCTCAAAGGAATATCTCTCTGTAAAGGGGAGATTGACACCATGATGAAGCGCTTTAAAGAGGAAGAAGACGAGTAATCAAAGTGAGCCGGTATGGCGGGGGCGTACCGGTGAGCTATCTTCATAGCCCCCTGCGAGGAAAGTATGGAAAAATTTGATGTCCAAGCTGTGGATTTATCTGGCATTCTGAATCAGAATCCAGAAGAAAAAGCCAAGCAACTGCCTGAGCCTCAGACTTATCATTTACTGACGGTATTACCTGAAGTAGATGAAGAATATGAGAGCGGGTTGATTAAAGCCGGTTCAACGATGAATTACGAAGAGTTACTGACGCCAGTATTATTCGTGATCAAACTGGGACCAGACGCTTATAAAGACAAAGCACGATTCCCATCTGGGCCTTCATGCGCAGAAGGTGATTTTGTTATTGTCCGTCCTAATACAGGAACACGGATCAAAATACACGGCAAAGAATTCCGCATCATTAAAGATGATCAAGTGGAAGCCAAGGTACAAGACCCCCGTGGTATTCAACGAGCAGGGAATTAATCATGGTTACAGCATACAAATTTCCAGATGAAAACGAACCTGAAAAGGTTGAAGAAGAGCAGGCTGACATTGAGATTGTGGACGATACTCCTCCGCAAGATCGTGGCCGTAAACCTGCTGATGAGCCGCCAAAAGAGTTCTCTGACGATGAGCTAGAGACTTACAACGATTCAGTAAAGAAGCGGATCAAGCACTTTACTAAGGGTTATCACGATGAGCGCCGAGCCAAAGAAGCGGCTTTGCGTGAACGTGAAGAAGCTTTAAAGCTTGCCCAAAACGTCGTTGAAGAGAACAAAAAGCTCAAAGGTTCATTGAGTCAAGGACAGACAGCTCTATTAGAGCAGGCTAAAAAAGTCGTTGAGAATGAACTGCAGACGGCTAAATCCAAATACAAAGCGGCATACGAAATGGGCGATTCTGAGGCACTAGCCGAAGCCCAAAGTGAATTGACCGCAGTAACTATAAAGGCTGAGCGTTTACATAATTTTAAAGCTCCTCCTTTACAAGAAGAAAAATTTGAGGTACAAACTCAAACAACGCAACCACCGCAGCTAGACCGAAAGGCGGAGGCGTGGAAAAGCGAGAATCCTTGGTTCGGAAGTGATCGGCGTATGACTAGTTATGCGCTTGCTATTCACGAGGAACTGACGCAAGATGAGCGAATTAATCCATCTAGCCCAGAGTACTACCGAAGAATTGATTCCGAAATGCGTAATAGGTTCCCTGATCGTTTTGAAGGCAGCTCTGAGGAGGAAGCTTCTTCTCCACCTAAGAGATCAAATGTTGCACCGGCAAGTAGAAGTACAGCGACCAAGAAGATCGTACTTACCGCAAGTCAAGCAAACATTGCAAGGCGTCTTGGTGTCTCATTAGAGGACTATGCACGTCAAGTTGAAAAAACTCGTAAAGGAAACTAATCATGTCAGAACAGAATCGTAAACCTCGTGAAACTGAAACCCGTGCTGTTATGCAGCGACCAGATGCATGGCGTCCGCCAGAGCAACTGCCAATGCCGGATCCCCGTCCAGGATGGGAGCACCGCTATATCCGCATTAGCATGGTAGGGAATGCAGATCCGAAGAATATTTCTATGCGCTTGCGCGAAGGTTATGAGCCTTGCAAAGCCGAGGAATATCCAGAGTTGATGATGCATGAAGTGGATGATGGAAGATTTAAAGGTGGCATTGAAGTCGGCGGACTATTGTTATGCCGGATACCAGAGGAGTTTGTGAAACAGGCGGCAGAATACTACGCCAAGCAAAACACAGCTCAGATGGAGTCGGTTGATAATAGTTTCATGCGCAATAGTGATCCTCGTATGCCTCTGTTTAAAGACAGGCGCTCTGAGGTTACATTCGGCAAATCTTAATTTTTAGGAGTCCTAAATGGCTTATCCAACTGTCTCGGCCCCTTACGGGTTCAAGCCGGTCAATCTGATCGGAGGTCAGGTATTTGCGGGTTCCACTCGTTATTTACCTATCCAGTACAACTACGGAAGTAGCTTGTACTATGGCGACATCGTAGCTTTGTCTACTGGTTTTGTGGTTCAGTCTACCATCACCACTAGCAACGGTACTTTGGCAACCCCAACTCAAAACATTGTTGGCATCTTCTTGGGCTGCACTTTTACAGACCCAGTGACCAAACAAAAGCGTTTCAGCCAATACTGGCCTGCAAACACTTTGGCTGGCGATGCTCAAGCAATTGTTGCTGATGATCCTGATCAAGTGTTCAAAGTAGTGGCTTTAGCCTCTGCCGGCACTCTTGCTTCTGGCTCTATGGCTTTGGTTGGTCAAAACGTTGGTATCAACCGCTCTTGGGCAGCTGGTACTGGTAACGTCAACACTGGCGATTCGTTAATCGGCGCAACTAGCCCAACATCTTTGACGACGACTTCTGCTGTCCCATTGCGTGTTATCGGTTTGGTTCCTGATACCGTTGTGTCTTTGGGTACAACCACTTACACAAGCATCTCCTCTACCACTATCACTTGCGCTGCTATTCCTCAAGCATTGCCAGTTGGTACTGATATTGGCAGCATTGCTCCTAACGGTCAGTACATTGCTACTGGTTCCTTCATCGCTGCAGCAGCATCGGCTGGCGCTACTTCACTGACTGTGAACGTTGCACCTAGCCCAGCTATCACCGCATCGGCCACGATTGTTTTCAACCAATATCCTGAGATTTTGGTTAAGTTCAATCAGGGAACTCATGGCTATTACAACGGTATCACCGTCTAAGGAGTAATTTAAAATGGCTATTTCACGCGCACAACTGCTCAAAGAATTGCTGCCAGGTCTGAACGCTTTGTTCGGTTTGGAGTATGCACGCTACGGCGAAGAGCACAAAGAAATCTACGAAACCGAAACCTCGGAGCGTAGCTTTGAAGAAGAAACGAAACTGTCTGGTTTCTCTGCTGCACCTGTTAAGAACGAAGGCTCTGCCATCGCTTATGACAATGCACAAGAAGCATGGACAACTCGTTATAACCACGAAACCATTGCCTTGGGTTTTTCAATTACTGAAGAAGCGATTGAAGATAACCTGTACGACAGCCTGTCTGCTCGTTACACCAAAGGCTTGGCTCGTGCTATGGCTTACACCAAACAAGTTAAAGCTGCTGCCGTCTTGAACAACGGCTTCAACTCTGCTTATGTTGGTGGTGACGGCGTTTCTTTGTTTAACAGCGCTCACCCCTTGGTGAACGGTGGCACTAACAGCAACAGCCCATCTACCCCTGCTGACTTGAATGAAACATCGTTGGAAAACGCTGTGATTCAAATCGCCGCATGGACCGATGAACGTGGCTTGCTGATTGCAGCTAAACCCAAGAAGTTGATTGTTCCTCCAGCACTGCAGTTCGTTGCAACCCGTTTGCTCGAAACTAAACTGCGCGTTGGCACTAACAACAACGACATTAACGCTATCGAGAACAATGGTTCGATCCCAGAGGGTTACACCATTAACCACTTCTTGACCGCGCCTAATGCTTGGTTCCTGTTGACCGACGTGCCTAACGGCATGAAGCACTTCGAACGCACCCCATTGCAAAATTCAATGGACGGGGATTTTGACACAGGGAACGTTCGTTACAAGTCTCGTGAGCGTTACTCATTTGGTTGGTCTGACCCATTGGGTATTTACGGCACATACTGATCTTAGGGTTGGTAAAAAAATCGGGGGCTTCGGCCCCCTTTTTGTTGACTATTTTTTTAGATGGTGTATATTGAGACATCTGGGGAATTCAAGCGTGCCACCAGCCGCCCCAGCGGTCATGATGCAACAATTGGCACGTTATCTTTTGCATAAGGACTTACTGTCATGGCACGCTCCACCTTTTCAGGCCCAATTCTGTCTGGGCAAAACCGTTTCGGCCCTAACCGCGATGTTGGCTATACCGATCTCGTTCAAACGGCTCTTTTGGATTTTTCTGTTACTACACCTGGTGCAAACTATGGTGGCAACTCTGGTCAGTTTGTTGCCTCAAACAACATCCCCAATAGCAACGCAACGATCTGGACCCCTCAGTCTGGCGTATTCAGCAATAGCGGTCCTACAAAGGCTTCTGCTCCAACTGCTGACGCTACCAACTTGGTTTATCGCGGCGTAGTTTTCTATATTCCTTACAGCTGCAACATCACTGATGTGATCTTTGATATTGGTACAGTGCCAAAGGATAGCGCCGGTACTCCTGTTGCTGTGAGCGCAATTCAGCCATACGTTTCAAATAACTTTGCAACGTCTACTGGTGTTTACGCTACGTTTGCCAACATCTCCAGCCCAGCCGCACAGCGATACACGGCTACTTTTGTTGGTTCTCAGTTGGTTAGCTCAAATGCTACGCTGCAAGATTTCCAAAACCCATACGTTGGTCAAGACCCAGCTTGGTATGGTCAAGTGGTTGTTACTTTGGCAATGACCACGACTGCTGCTGGTTTGACATCTGGTCAAGTTGAAGTGACTATTCGCTATAACCAGAACGACATGAACATTGGTAACGCAACGACTTACCCATACGGTAACTTCGACTAATTAATCTCGGGGGGCTTCGGCCCCTTGGTTTTACAACTCAAGGAGATTAGTTATGGGAGCACAAGTCTCTTCAATTACCAGAAATGGTAGACATGAGCCTTTTGAGCTGCAGGTTGCTCGCGGCCAAGTGGCTTTGCACTATCCAATTGAACTTTTTGGATACAGCACTGCGGTTGGATCAACGGCATTGGGACCCTGCTGGGAAGGACTCACGCAGTCTGGTGGCGCTTATGCCTATCCAAGCTCTGCCGTTCAAATGACTTTGGTATCCACAACTACGGATACACAAAACGTTTTGGTCATGGGTTTAGATGCAAACTACAACTTGCTGTCTGAAACCATTACGTTGAACGGCACAACAAACGTGACGACAGTTAACTCTTATTTAAGAATTAACGGTCTGTACATTACCAATGGCATTAATGCAGGAACCATCACCTGCAAAAACAACTCTGTGCTTTATGCCCAGATCAACATTGGTATTGGTCAGTCGCAGATGTCAATCTACACTGTGCCAAAGGGTTACACGTTCTATTTGTCTTATGTACAAGCAAACGCAAGCATTGGATTCACGTCCAGTACTTACATGACTTTTGCTGAGTACAACAAATACAACTTGCCTGTTCTAGGCGATAACTATTTGGGTTATCCATTGGGTTACAGCGGCAACACAAACGTATTGTCTCAGTCTCCTTTTGTGCAGATTTTTAACGTCCCATATTCGGTGCCCGTCACTCATGAAGGCGGAACCGATATTCAGTTTCAGATGAAAGCCAGCACGGGTGGACCGTACACTGGAAGCATCTTTGCTGGAGGCGTTTTGATTGCAAACGCAGATGTGGGTAGCACGTAATGAAATCCCCGGCATGGACGCGCAAAGAAGGCAAGAATCCCAAAGGCGGACTGAACGCCAAGGGTCGAGCCTCTGCGAAGGCACAAGGCATGAACCTGAAGCCTCCGCAGCCAGAGGGCGGCAAACGCCGAGACTCTTTTTGCGCCCGTATGGAAGGGATGAAAGCCAAGTTGACCGGCGAGAAGACGAAAAAAGACCCGAATTCTCGCATCAATAAATCGTTAAGAGCATGGAATTGTTGATATGGCTGACATCGCACTTACTGAACGTGAGCAAGCCATAGCCAAAGAAGCGGCAAAGATTGCCATTGAAGAATTGGCTGGCGAGTTCTACAAACAAGTTGGTAAAACCGTTATCAACAAGCTATTGATCTGGATTGGCGCAATAGCTGTTGGTTTTGCTTTTGGTAAAGGTTGGATCGTAAAATTCTGATATGCCAAGCACAAGCAAAAAACAACATAATTTTATGGAAGCAATAGCCCATAATAAGGCTTTTGCAAAAAAGGTTCACGTCCCTCAATCTGTTGGGCGTGATTTCGCAGAAGCCGATAAAGGCAAACATTTCAAAAGAGGTGGTGATATGGCAACTAGTCCTAAAGCAGCAGCGGCAATGGCCGCATTAATGGGTGCGGCAGCAGCTCGTCGTCGCACCGCCCCAGCTCGTCCAGCAATGGCAGCTACTATGGCTCCTCCAGCCGCACCTATGGGAGGCGCTCCCGGTATGGCTCATGGTGGCTTAACCAAGTCTCACCACAAGCATTTGGCTCATCACCATTTGGCTATGGCTGAGCACCACATGCACATGCACCAAGGCGGTCACATGACTGCTGACCATGTGCCTAAGTCTAAAGACATGGGCGAGATGGGCTTGAAACATGGCGGCAAGGCTCACGCTAAACACCACTACGCTAAAGGTGGCAAGATTGACGGCACAGTAATTGAGAAAGCTGCTGGCGGCAAGAAAGAAATGAAGGAAGAAGTGCGCACCATGCACAAAGGTCTGACTTCTATTGAGCACGGCGAGAAGAAACGCGCTCATGGCGAGCACGCTATCCAGCAAAAAGGTTACACTCGCGCCTTGCAAGAAAAAATGCACGGCAGCACCACTGGTCTGAAGCATGGCGGCAAAGCCAAGATGCATCATAAGAAATAAGGTGAAAATCATGTCTCATAAACACGCTCCTATTCATCCTCACGGTCACGCTCCTCATCACCATGAGCACAAGCACATGGTTCATCATTTGAAAGAGCATGAGGCTGGTGGTCACGTTCATCACCATGAACACTACGGCAAACACGCCGCAGGTCACCACAAGCATCACGAAGCTGTTGAGCACTTGCACAAGCACCAAAAGCATCTGTGCCACGGCGGTAAGTATTAATCAGGAGTAGTCATGGCTGAGAAATGGATCCAACACGCAATCTCTCGGGCGGGTGCATTGCACAAGCAACTGAATGTGCCTCAAGGTGAAAAGATTCCAGCCAAGAAATTGGCTAAGGCTGCCAAGGCTCCAGGTAAACTGGGGCAACGGGCACGCCTAGCCAAGACACTCAGGGGGATGCACAATTGATGTCAAGTCGCGGAATGGGCGCTATTAGCGCCAGCAAAATGCCTAAAGGTAGGATGAAAAAACGCCGCGATGACACTGACTTTGAGCAGTTTTCCGCAGGCGGCAAAGCCGGTTTGTACGCAAACATTCATGCTAAGCAAGAGCGTATTGCACACGGCTCCAAAGAGAAGATGAGAAAAGTCGGCTCTAAGGGCGCTCCTACTAAACAGGACTTTATTAACTCGGCTAAAACCGCAAGGAAAAAGAAATGATCCAGATTAGCAAAGAAGACGCACAGTTTATTTATGATGAACTGAATCATCGTGCTCAGCATCAGATTAATGCTTATGGGATGCCAGACCCTGCCTTGATCGTCGTCATCGCTGATTTGGCGGGGCAGTTGGACTTGCCTATCGTAGAAGACGATGAGCCTGCTGCAGAAGTTGCCGCTACACCTGAGACTCCAGCAGCCGAGGCTTAATCATGTCTATCAACTCCGGTACGACTACTGGAACGACCAACTTTGACCTTGACTTTGCTGAAATAGCAGAGGAGGCATGGGAGAGAGCTGGTCGTGAAATGCGTAGCGGATATGACTTGCGTACAGCACGCAGGTCAATGAATTTGATGACCATCGAGTGGCAAAACCGTGGTATCAACATGTGGACAATTGATCAGGGTGTGATTACCTTGACGCCAGGATTGAACACATACCCTTTGCCAACCGATACGATTGACCTGTTAGATCACGTCATTCGCACAAACGCAAATAGCACTTCCAATCAGTCTGACTTGACGATTACTCGTATTAGTGTTTCTACCTATGCGACGATTCCAAACAAGCTGACTCAGGCTCGCCCTATTCAGGTTTGGGTGCAACGGATGTCTGGCGAGACATCTACGACAACAATTCAGGCGGCTGCTGCGGTAGCCCCTACGGATACGGTTATCACGCTTTCAAGCACAGTTGGATTGGCTGCTAACGGCTATATCCAGCTTGGCTCTACAAGCGGTGAGATCATTTATTACTCGTACATCTCTGGTAATACCTTACAGAACTGCTTTAGGGGGCAGGCAAACACAACCGCATCGGCATACTCGCTTGGCGCTGCGGTCTATGTTCCTAAACTACCGGCAATCACTGTATGGCCCACACCAGATTCATCCACTACATATACGTTTGCGTATTGGCGCTTACGTCGTGTGCAGGATGCAGGGCAAGGCCCGAATGTACAAGACATGAACTTCCGTTTCTTGCCAGCAGTGGCTGCAGGTTTGGCGTACCAAATTTCCATGAAAGTGCCGGAGTTAATGCCTCGGGTTCAGATGCTCAAGGCGGCTTACGACGAACAGTTTGATTTGGCTGCTGGTGAGGACAGGGAAAAAGCAGCTATTAGATTTGTTCCGCGCCAGCAATTCTTGGGTAGTGGCGGGGTCTAAATGGGCAACAGATTTGCATCAGGCAAGTATTCAATTGCTGAGTGCGATAGATGCGGTCAGCGGTATAAGCTCAAGCAGCTGAAGATGGAGGTCATTAAGACCAAGCTCTATCAGCTGAAAGTTTGCCCAGAATGCTGGGACCCAGATCAGCCGCAGTTGCAATTGGGCATGTATCCGGTTGATGATCCTCAAGCGGTGCGTCAGCCAAGACCTGACATTACTTATGTAACTTCTGGATTGAATGCGCTTGGTTTGCCTTCTGGTGGCTCAAGGGATATTCAGTGGGGATGGAACCCGATTGGCGGAGCTTCACAGTTTGATTCCGTGTTAACGCCAAACAATTTAATCTCCACAACTTCTGTGGGTCAAGTTACAATTTCCACATCCTAAAGGAGCTAATGATGGCTAAACACGATGACATCAAAGAAGACAAAAAGCTGATTAAAAAAGCTTTTGGTATGCACGACAAGCAGCTGCATGAGCACAAGAAAACCGATCTGAGCAAGCTCAAAAAAGGCGGCAAGATCAAGCACTACGCTAAGGGCGGTATTGCTGGTGTTAACCAAGATAGCATGAAGTCTGTTGGCCGCAATTTGGCTCGGGCTGGCTATCAGCGTGGAGGCTAATATGGCTACAGCTAAAATTGTCAAGCCGACTAAAAAGAATAGTCCGGCTATCGTTAAACCCCGTGTTGTTCATAACGAACCCGCAGCCAAGTATGCAAAGCCTCATCGCATGGATGGGGCTCCTTTGCACATGCGTGATACGCTGGGTATTGATCCAGACAAAGATTCAAACACCGGCAATGCTGTAGTGCCTGAAGGCAAGACTCGCATTCGCGGCACGGGTGCAGCTGAGCGCGGTGTTTATGCTCGGGGTCCGATGGCATGAATTACAGCCAGCTAGTCACTGAAGTTAACTCGTATCTGGAATACACGTTCCAGACGGTTAACATCAATACGTTTATCACGCAAGCTGAGCAGAGGGTATTTAACTCTGTTCAGTTTCCGTCATTGCGTAAGAACGTGACTGGCGTATTGACTGCTGGTAATTCCTACTTGGCTTGCCCCAATGATTTTCTTGCTCCTTATTCATTGGCGGTTTACTCAAGTGTAAGTACCACAGCCACAGGAACTGTAAGCACAAACACAATCACTGTTGCTTCTAACACGGGCATCTTTGCTGGTCAGTCTGTCTCCGGTACGAATATCGGCAACCAGTGCAAGGTTTTGAGTGTTTCTGGAACAACGATAACTTTGTCTCAGTACAACATTGGGGCGGTATCTGGTCTGGTAGTTTTCCAGACGGATTACTTGTATCTTTTGAATAAAGACGTGAACTTTATTCGTGAGTGCTATCCAACTTCAAGTTATCAAAATTTGCCAAGGCACTATGCTTTGTTTGGTCCGCAGAGCTCGGCTCCTTTGTATCTGGCGTTCATGGTCGGTCCTACGCCGGATCAGAACTACAACGCAGAGCTGCACTATTTCTTTTATCCAGACTCCATTATTCAAGCGCCTATCACGGCTCTTGGAGCGATTACCAATGGCGGCTCTGGGTATGTGAGCGGCACTTACTACAACGTTCCCTTGTCTGGCGGAACGGGTACAAGTGCCTATGCAAACATCGTAGTAACGGCTGGTGTCGTTACTTCAGCAACAATTACTTCAGGCGGAACTGGCTATGTGGCTGGTGATTCCTTGACGGTTGCCAATACATACTTGGGTAATTCTGGTGTTGGTTTTACAGTGCCAGTGTCAACGATTACAAACGCAGTCGGTCAGTCTTGGCTGGGTAACAACTTTGATTCTGTGCTTTTGTACGGGACTTTAGTTGAAGCCTACACTTATCAAAAAGGCGATAAAGATTTGATCGCTTTTTACGATAACAAGTACAAAGAAGCATTGGCAATTGCTAAGCGGCTGGGCGATGGTATGGACCGCCAGGATGCTTATCGTTCTGGTCAAACTAGGATTCAACCCGTACCATGAGCATAGTCCAAGGTCAAACCACAAGTTTTAAGTACCAGCTGTATACGGGTGGTGTTTTTAACTTGTCTTCAGATTCCATCTACATGGCGCTGTATACGAGCAATGCCACCTTGAATCTGGCAACGACTGCTTACAGCTCAGTCAATGAAGTTGTTGGAACTGGCTATACGGCTGGCGGGAAACTGATGACTGGGATCAGCATTAACTTTAATGCTAACAGTGGCGTAGCCTATATCAACTGGAATAACGTTGTATGGAACCCTGCTGCATTTACGGCACGCTGTGCTTTGATCTATGATCGCACGGCTAGCAATGCTTCGATTGCTGTGATTGACTTTGGATCAGACAAGAGCTGCTCAAATACATTCACGGTGACCATGCCAGCTAATGCATACAACACTGCTTTGATCAGGAGCGCTTGATGATTGTCACAACCACTTACGGCGATATGGACGACTCTTTGCTTGAGCGCAAGGATGGAACGTTTGAAGATGACAACGAGTTAACCACTTGGGTTGAGTATTGGAAAGACTCTGAGCTGGTGCATCGGTCTGTTCATGTGACCCTAAAGAAATCACCCTTTGCGGATTTAGTTGCCGCATCAATAGCTTAAGGAGCCTACCGTGGCG
>Ga0208616_1000172_pt1 | contig 21984 bp, 26 predicted proteins | sample CryBogCBE16Oct07_FD_184575 | JGI IMG/M metagenome (GOLD analysis project Ga0208616, IMG submission 184575) | Freshwater microbial communities from Crystal Bog, Wisconsin, USA - CBE16Oct07 (SPAdes) (version 2) | ecosystem: Environmental > Aquatic > Freshwater > Lake | place: Crystal Bog... | reverse complement strand
GCTCGCGGGCTGGAGGATGACTGCCATTTTTACGTTATTCTTAAAGGCCGCCAGCTGGGCATCACTACCATTAGTCTGGCTCTTGATCTTTATTGGACATTTACCCATCCTGGTCTGCAAGCTACTCTCACCACAGACACTGAAGAAAATCGGGACATGTTTCGCACGACGCTTGCGATGTACATGGACGGTCTTCCGAAAGAATTCAAAATCCCTCAGGTGACGCACAACCGTAACTCGTTGTCCCTGCGCAATCGGTCTCGCTTGTTCTATCAGGTGGCCGGTTTAAGGGCCAAGGGCAGCCTTGGACGCGGTAAGGCTATCACCTTCCTCCACGGCACTGAAACAAGTTCCTGGGGCGACGAGGAGGGCTTGGCGTCCCTGTTGGCGTCTCTTGCAGAGACCAACCCCGACCGCCTCTACATGTTTGAGAGCACGGCGCGCGGCTTCAACATGTTCCACGATATGTATGTGACCGCAAAGAAGGCCCGCACCCAGCGCGCTATCTTTTGCGGATGGTGGCGCAACGAATTCTATTCGGCTGATCCTGAGTCCTCCGTTTACAAAACTTATTGGGATGGGCGGCTGACCGGCGAAGAGAAGGAATGGAACCGCGACATCAAGAAGATGTACAACTTTGAACTCAACTCGCGGCAGATCGCTTGGTGGCGGTGGAAGCTGGCGGAAGGGATCAAAGACGACGCGCTGATGTATCAGGAATTTCCGCCCACGGAAGACTATGCTTTCGTGATGACGGGTTCTTCGTTTTTCTCCAACTCCAGATGCTCTGAGGCCGCCCGTGTCGCCAAGAACAAAAAGTTTGACGCCTACCGATACTCCTTCGGATCAAACTTTCAAGACACCGAAGTCCTCAAAAGCTCGGACAAGCTCGCCACGCTCAAAATCTGGGAAGAGCCCATCGACACCGCTTACTATGTCATTGGGGCAGACCCTGCTTACGGAAGCTCCGATTGGGCAGATCGTTTTTGCATTCAAATCTTCCGATGCTACGCTGACGGCCTCGATCAAGTCGCTGAGTTCGCCACAAGTGAACTCAATACTTATCAATTTGCCTGGGTCATTGCCCACTTGGCGGGTGCGTATAAAAATTCTACGCTTAATCTGGAAGTTAATGGCCCAGGGCAGGCCGTCATCAACGAACTCAGAAACCTGAAGCGCCATGCCGTTTCAATGGGCGGCGCAACCGGCAAGGGCCTCATGCACGTTCTGGGCTCGATGACCAATTACATCTGGCGCAAGAACGATACGCTCGGCGGCATCTCGAATTCTATTGGCTGGCTCACCACGCAGGGCTCGAAAGAGCGCATGATGAACTACACCAAGGATTACTTCGAGCGGCAGATGATGAACATCCTCTCGATGGACACCTTGGAAGAAATGAAGGGCATCGTCCGCGAGGGTGGGTCCATCCACGCCCCCGGCAGGGGCAAGGACGATCGCGTGATCGCGATGGCTCTGGCTTGCGCGGCCTACGCTGAACAGCTCCAGCCCCGGCTGCTGATGGAGCGGCTAACCCGTCAGGTGTCCAGTGCGCAGGAAGCCATCACACCGGAAGAATTATCCGTCGGTAGAAACGTATCCACTTATCTCAAGAAGATCGGGATTTATGGGCAATGATGAAAATCATGACCAAGGCGGAAATCTACCGCCAGATGGATCGGTTCTGGAAAGACACCGACAAGACCCTGAGCATAAGGATGTTCGCAGAACTGTCCGGCCTAAGCCAGTCGCTTCTTACACGGGTCTTCTACGTCAAAGATATGGATATGACCGAACACACACAGATCGCCGTGAGCCGTGCGCTGGAGCGTATGACCCGTGGCGACGTGGTGATGGTCTATGATAAAGGAAACAAACGCAGGCTGATCTACCGGCAGGAACCAAAGCCCAGATTAGCCAAAAGTATGAACCTCACCGTCGACGGCGGGAAGATCGCCCTGAAAGTGGGGATAAAAAATAAGTCGGACTACTCCAAGCCCGGCTTTGACGAGCAGTTCAACAAGTAAGGGGACGTACATGGCTGTAATGCGAGACTACAAGTGCCCACGGCACGGATACTTCACCGCTTGGGAACCCGTATGCCACGAAGGCTGCGAGGATGTGGCTCAGGTGATCCTCAGAGCCCCGACCATGCGGGACTCGGTGATCGGTGGCCGCTCCAAGCGCAACGACACGAACCTGAAACAGCTTGCCAAAGACTTCGACATGACCGACATCAAGTCTGTCAAGGAAGGTGAGGCTCAAGCTGGCTACCTGACCCGCAACAACGCCCCGGTGCCCGAACAGCCCAACGCTGACCGGCCCGGCAACGCCGTGATGTGGGGGGATGCGGGCAGATTTAACATGCAGGGAATGTTAAATGGCATGATCAAGCCCGTGAAAGACGAGCAAGTTGGCTTTTCGCCGAAAGATGCTAATCTCACGCGCGGACCAATCGCGGCCAGCTACTACGCTGACCAAGACAACCTGAAGCTTGACAAATGATCATTCCAAAGGAAGCTGAAGAGCGGGAGTTCTTCTACCAAGACCTGATCCGCAAGTGCCTGGTGTCTCGCGAGAGCCGCCGGGCGGATTATTCCGCTCTAAAGTCCTACTATCTCTTCGGGTCCGCGCCCGAGGAGAGCCCCGCGCAGTACAACAAGATTTTTCCTCACATCGACCAGCTCGTGAGCTTCTTGTACTCGGCGGACACCACGCGCTTCTCGATCAACCTTGGCGCGTCGGCCCACGAAGATCAATACCGCTACATCCCGCGTCTGGAACAGGCCCTGAACGATGAGTGGAACAATTCAAACGCTGATCAGGTGTTTAACACCGCGCTCACTTGGGCGATGGTCTACAATTCCGGTTTTATCAAGCTCGTTGTCTCCAACGGAGCTATCCATCCTTACTTTATTGATCCAAACAACTTCGGCGTCCTGAGAGAAGACATTCCCTACCTCGATCGGCAGGAAGCTTTCGTCCAGACCTACTACATAACTAAATCCGACCTGTATGCTCGGCTTTACGCGCACCCCAAGCGCGAAAGCATTGTGCAGCGCGTCACGACCTCTCAGCATGTTGAGTCCTACACGCCGAACGGCGTTGACCGCATCATCCTGAGCCAGGTCGATCCGACCATGTACGGCAACGTCAATCTCAATCTTTACGGCCAGAACCGGATGAAGCCGGAAGTCGAAGAAGACACCATCGAGATGACGGAGTTGTACGTCTGGAACGACGAGACGCAAGACTATCAAGTCGTCACGCGCGCCGACCCAGACGTAATCATTTACGACCGCGAAAACGAGAAGATGTTCCTCAAAGGGGAAAGCCCGTTCATCCAAGTCGCGCCGAACCCGATGCCCGATTACTATTGGGGTCAGTCGGAAGTTTCGCGCCTGATGTTCCTTCAGGAAATGCGCAACAAGCGCATGAACGAAATCCTCGATCTTCTTTCCAAACAAGTGAACCCGCCGACCGCCCTTACGGGCTTTACCGGCATTCTGGACGAGAAGAACTTTGCCCTGAACCGCGCTGGCGGTTTGCTGGCGACCGATATGCCCAACACCAAGGTCGAGCGCCTTGCGCCTGATCTTCCTGAGAGCCTTTACGAGCAGCTTCGTGAGATCGACGCAATGTTTGCCGAGGCGTCTGGCATTTCGGAAGTTTTGTCTGGTCGCGGTGAACAAGGCGTTCGTTCTGCGGGCCACGCATCGCAGCTTGCCCGCCTTGGTTCGTCTCGCGCAAAGAAGCGTGCTCTTATCGTTGAGAACTCGCTGGAGAAGCTGGCGACCCTCTACCTGAAACTGATGCAGGCGTATGACCCCACGCACTTCAAGGACATTGAAGGGCAGAAGTTCATAGCCGAGCAGTTTACTAGGAATTTCGTAGTGAAGGTGGACGCCCACTCGAATAGCCCAATCTTCATGGAAGACCTGAGGTCTTTGGCCTTTAACCTGTTTAAGGCGCAGGCTATTGACAAAGAGTCATTGATCGATATGCTCGATCCACCAATGAAGCAGATGCTCAAGGAAAAGCTGAAAAAGGCCGAACAGATGAAGGCCCTTCAGCCGCCCGCTCCGCCTCCGCAAGGGAAAAAGGCCAATGGCTAATCAAGGCCAAGTCAGAGTTGGTGATCAGCCCCGCGCTACGGGGCGTGATGTCTCTATGGCTGAAAAGCCCGCATCTATACAATACCGCGTCTCTAATGTTAGAAATCTAGCGGGCCGTCCCATGACGCGCCCCGATAGAACTATGAGGAGAGCGTAATGTACAAGTCCGTAAAGCGGTCTCGTCGTAGCCGCCGGAAGTAAAGAGTTTTGGGGACGATCACACTAGCAGCAGGAGGCCATCAATGGCTCGCAAGGCTCGTAAGCACAAGCGCTAATTGGCGCTTTTCACCCGTCCCGCAACTTCCAGCTATGGAGGCGCACATGCGTCGCAAGGGTCGTAAGGCTCGTCGCTAACTAACATACGGGTTAGTCCCGTATCGCGACCATGAGTCGTTCCGAGGAGGGGCGGAACTTAAAACATACCCCTCCCTTGACATTTGCCCGCATTGTACGGCAATCATGTGTAAATTGAGGTAAACCACATGGCAGACCAGGACATTATGGCTCTGATGCAAAGCCAGCAGGACGGCGCACCGCCTCCTGGGGCTGGTCCGGCTATGACGCCTCCCCCCATGCCTTCCCCGATGTCCACGCCCGAACCGAAACAGGGCCAGCGGGAAGCAGCGATGATCAATGTGAGCATGGCTCTTGATCTGATCGAACAGTCCCTCCCCGCCATTGGTTCTGAGACCCCTGAGGGTCAGAGCCTGATGGCCGCCCTCTCCAAGCTCTCTTCCGTGCTCGGCCCCAAGAAGCAGAAGACCAACGAGCTTCAGAGCGCCGAAATCCTTCAGCTCCTTCAGAATTTGCCCCAAGCGGGCGGTGGAACCCCGGTGTCGCGCGCGATTGCCGGTGGGCCCCCGAACCTTGGCCTTATGGGTCCGCAGCCTCCCGCTGCTGCGCCGGGCGGTGCCCCGGCGGGCGGGCCTCCCGCAATGCCACCGGGTATGCCACCCGGCGGTGCACCGTCACCGATGTAAGGAGACTAACATGGACGTGTTTAAGCCTCGCGGCGCTTCCAAGCCCCGCAATCCCACCACTGACCAGCAGCAGAATGGTCAGATCACCAACACCCCGCGTTTTGCGCACCTTGGCGGCCTGTCTGGCGCGTCCAAGATTGGTTCCAAGAACCAGTACGGCATCAAGCCGCCGGGTGATGGCCGCAAGGTCATCTGAAGCTAAAAGGGGACACAAATGGCTTCGCTCGAAGATCTTACACCTGAAGCCCGCGACGAACTCGCGGCCCTCGCGCGGGAATTGGCTGACAATCCCAACACCCGCGAGTCTTTCCTTCGCCTGACCAAGGCCGCTCGTCCTAACATGCCAATCGGTGAGATTGATTTGAAGGATGACATGGCTTCTCGGTTTGAGCAGCAACAGTCTCGCATGGAGCAGCTTGAGGGCAAGCTTCGCGAGAAGGAAGCGTTGGAAGAACTGGAACGCCGTCGCAGAACGCTTGTTCGCAGCAAGGGCGTGAAAGAGGATGATATTGCGGAGATTGAGAAGCTGATGCTTGAGAAGGGCATTACGTCTCATGAAGCAGCCGCAGACTACTACAATTGGATGCGTCAGGCGGCAACGCCTACCGCTCCAAAGGTGTTCAGTCGGAATGTGATTGACGAGACTGCTCATAACACTCTGAAGAGGTTTATGGGCGGCAATCATGTGAGGGCTGCGCGTGAAGTTGCGGCGGAAGCGCTGAATGAACTTCGCAAAAATCCAAGGCCAATCGGTCTTTGAGCGTGTGACGGGGACGAGTGTCACTTAGAAACGATGAGGTAAGATATGGCAATCGGTGGCGGCATTCTCCCGTCTACGGGTAGTAGCCAGTTTACAGAACTGACTTACGTTACCCGCCGCGCGTTCATCCCCAAGATGGTCGTGCAGATTTACAACTCGACACCGCTCATGGCGGCGCTCATTGCCAATAGCCAGACGGCTACGGGCGGTGTGTCCTCCGTGACGGTTCCCGTTCAGGGCGCGCAGTTCGTAAACGCTCAGTGGTCGGATTACAGCGGCTCCTTCCAGCAGCCGTCCGTCCAGCAGGGTGCTTACAACGCTGAGTTCACCCTGAAGCTGATGATCGCCCCCGTGCCGTTCCTCGGTATGGAAGGCGCCGTTCAGCAGGACCACGCTATCATCCCCCTCATCGAAGCTCGCATGAACGATGCGACCAACGTGATGATGGACGCGATGGCGACGGCCCTCTACACCAACACCACGAACACCCAGCAGTTCACCGGCCTCCCGGCTGCCGTGGACGACGGCACGGGCACTGCCACCTACGGCAACATTACCCGTTCCTCGACCACGAACCCTTGGTGGCGCTCAAAGGTCTACGCTGCTGGTTCGGTCAACCCGACCCGTCAGAACGTCCTTCAGTACATCTCCGGCACCGTCAAGTACGGCGCGGAAGTGCCCACGTTTGGCGTCTGCGGCTTTGGCACCTGGACCCTGCTTGCGCAGGACTACGTTGGTCAGGAACAGTATGTCATCACCCCCGGTCACGGGTTCGATGGCGATGCGAACGGCCCGCAGGCCGCGTTCCGCGCCCTCATGGTCGCTGGCGTTCCGATCTACCCCGATCCGTACTGCCCCGAAGGTACTCTGTACCTCCTCAACACCAACTACCTGTCGCTCTACATCCATGAGCAGGGCCAGTTTGTGTTCACCGGCTTTGAGTCCACCCTGCCCAACTGGCAGATTGGCTACGTCGGCGCGGTCATCAACATTGCAGAGCTTGTCAGCACGAAGCCTAAGTCCATGACTAAGGTGACGGGCTACAATTCTCTCAGCCTCTAAGGAGATCGCCCCATGGCACTTGCTCTTCAAAAGATCATCCTTGCTAACGCTTCGGCCAACACCCCCGGTGCGTACTTTGAGCCCGTCGTGGTTTCCAACGTCGGCTCCGGCAACTCGACTGCGATGCTCACCTCGCAGTTCATCCCTGCCGGTCTGTACGTTTACCCCTCCACGGCCAACGTGGTCATTGAGTTCAACCAGTACACTGGTACTGCGAACTCTTGGGTCACGCTTGTTGCGGCGAACACCGTTGCGCCCGTTCTGGTTTCGGACGGCTACAACGTTCGTGCGAATGCCTCCACGGGCACTCAGACGGTCACGCTGTACACGGTCAACGGTGGTCAGGCAGCTTCGGGCACCTACAACGCTTCTTGAGGTGACACATGGCTAGTCCTGACTCAGTAGGCCAAAATACACAAGACAGCTTTGGCAATTATCGCATTGCCAGGGCTCAGAACGTCCTTTTGTCAGCTACGGCTAACGCTGTTGGCATCATGCCAATTCTCAGCGGCGGAATGGCCGGTTCTGGTGGCTACATCCTCCGTCGTATTGTAGTTTCCAACCTCTACAATACGGCTGGCGGCACGGCTCCCAACGCTGCAACCGCGAACATCACCATCGGCACGTCTAACGACGGCGCTAATCTGGTGACGGGCACGGTGACACTGACCAACCTCACGAACGGCACCAGCTACGTCGATATGACGCCCGGTTCCGGTCTGAACGCAAACACTGCCGCCATCGTCTTTCAGGCCAACGCGCTCTTTGTGAACGTGACGGCCAACGTGGCGAACGCTGCTTGCCAGGTCAATGTTTACGGCGACGTTGTGAGCTTCTGATGAACAATGTCTGGGTGGTAAACAAAACGGACGCAGAGCTAACAAGTCAATGGCATGGGAAGTCTTACAGCTTCCCCCCATCCAAGCCGGTGGAAGTGCCATATGATGTTGCTCAAAACCTTTTTGGGTATCGCCTAGACAACAAGTTTGAGTTTGTAGTTCGCTTCGGCTGGACAAAAGACTCGAATGATTTGCCGCAGGCTCTTGAACGACTTTCAAAGTTCGAGATCACCGAAGAGCGGCCAGACGACTATCGCGCAACGTCCCCAGCGGTAGGCCGGTTCCCCGCCCCTGTTCTTGAAAAACGGGAGCGGGGAAAAGGGACGCAGGCAGCCGCATGATGTGGGGCGTACATGACCACGCTACAGAGCTACATCACAACAACCCGCCGGTTGCTGCACGACGCTAATGCAAACTTCTGGACTGACCAGGAGTTGACGGATTACATCAACGACGCCCGCAACAGGCTCGTTCGTGATACCGGCGTCAACAGGGTTATTCAGAGCAGCAACGTGTATCAGAACCAGGAGGTCTACACCTTCTCGTCTTTGCCGCGCGGCTCTCTCACGCTCGACATCGTGAACTTCAATCTTTACTGGGGCAACTCTCGCGTCCCGCTTCGCTATCAACCGTGGACGCAATTCAACAGCCAATTGCGTTATTGGCAGAACTACATAGGCCGCCCCATCTGTTATTCGATCTACGGCAGCCAGAGTTTCTACGTTGGGCCTGTGCCGGATCAGACATATCAGATCGAGCTTGACACTGTTGTGCAGCCAGTTGATCTGGTTGCGCTTTCTGACGTTGAGACAATCCCGCTTCCCTACACCGACCCTGTTCCGTACTACGCGGCTGGCACAGCCAAGTACAAAGAGCAGAGCTATGGCGAAGCAGAAATCTTCAAGCAAGAGTACCTGAAGAAGGTTCAAAACGTTCTGGCAACGTCGTTCCAGCGCCGGATACCGGACGTCTACAGTCAGGTGTACTGACATGGCGGCGTCACCTGAACAGAAAAAAAACTATCAGGTCGTCAAAGCCTTCAAGGGTCTCAACACAAGGCCCAACAGAACCGCGCTTGATGATGAAGAGTTTGCTTGGCTTGAAAACGTTCAGCCAATCGGCTTTGGCAATCTGAAAGTTGTTGGAACCTCGTCTACGGTTCAGGCCAGCGGGTCTGCGCTCGCTTGGGCAAATACTGTTTCCTCAATTTACAGCTGCAACATCAACAATGTTGATTACATCGTTGCGTTTGAAGCTGATGGCAGAGCTGAATACCTAAAACTAAGCAATAACACCAAAGGAACATTGGCTGGCGCGGGCACATTTAGCGCAACCGGCGTTCGCATGAAACAGTGGAAAAACGAGCGCGCAATTATATCTGACCCTACCAAGGGTTATTTTACTTGGGACTCGGTAGACCTAATTTCTGTTGGGTCTATTGGGTCTGTTGGCATCACTAACACAGGTTCTGGCTACACTACACCCCCAACAGTGACTGTAAGCGCGCCCAATCAATCCAATGGCGTCCAAGCGACCGTCGTCGCGTCAATTTCTAACGCCGCCAGCACGATCACTAATATCTCAATCACTAGCGGCGGCACTGGGTACACAAGTTTTCCAACCGTCACTATCGCGCCGCCCAGTAATCCATATGGCGTGCAGGCGCAAGCAGTTGTTACCAGCATTACCAGCGGGGCTATTTCGTCTATCCAAATTACAAACCCTGGGTATGGATACACCACTGCTCCAAGCGTGACGTTTTCCAGTGGCGCTGCTGCGGCCACTGCGGTTGTTGGTTCAGGTTTAGTATCATCTCTTACCGTAACCAACGCTGGATCTGGATACACATCCGCCCCTACTTTGACGTTTACTGGCGGTGGATGTTCTGGGGCTGCTGCGGTAGCTGGACCTCTTACATTTGCCACGGGAACCGTTGGCGTAGTTGTCACGAGCGGCGGCACAGGATACGCGTCAGCGCCGACGGTAGTATTTACTGGTGGCGGATATAGTCGTATTGCACAGGCAACGGCTATTGTGTTTGGCGGGCAAGTCACGCAGATCATTGTGACCGATCCTGGTGCGGGCTACACCTCTGCTCCAGCCGTCAGCTTTAGCGGCGGCACGCCAACGACGGCAGCTACCGCGAACGCTCTGTTAACCAGCAACACAACGTCTGACGTTGCCAGCTTTCAGGGCCGCGTATGGATTTCCCAAGGGCGCACAGTCTTCTACAGCGCCGCAGGGCAGTACAATGACTTTGTAAGCGTATCAGCTGGTCTCGTTCAGATCACTGACGACACGTTGCACAGCAACATCTCTGCTCTCATCTCAGCCAACAACTTTTTGTACGTTTTTGGCGATGACAGCATCAACGTATTTTCGGACGTGCGCGTGACAACAACCGGAAACACGTTGTTCACCAACACAAACGTCTCAGCATCGACGGGTTCTGTCTACTATGACGGGATATTCCCGTATTTCCGTTCGCTGCTCTTCATCAACGATTACGGTGTGTTTGCCCTGGTTGGCGCGACTGTCAGCAAAATTTCAGATGCGCTTGATGGCGTATTCCCCCTCATCGACTTCACCCAGCCGATTTCTGGCGGGCAAGTTCTCGTCAACAACATTCTGTGCGCGGCGTTCAACGTTTACTACAATGACCCCGTGCAGGGCACGCGTCCCATCCAGCTTGTGTTCTTTGATAAAAAATGGTTCGTGACCAGCCAAGGAACAATTAAGCACGCTTTTCCAGTAACAACGGCTAAAAAATTGTACCTCTACGGAACTGGAGGAACCAATCTTTTGTCGTTGTATTCAGACAGTTCGTCTGCAATCAACTCAACAATGAAAAGTGCCTTGTGGCCGATGCAAGACACTATTCGAACAAAACAGGCGCTCAAATTTGCGACTGAAGCCACGTCCAATACAGCAATTGTTTTGAACATAACCGTTGACAGTGAAACTAACACAAGTCCGGTTTATGTTCTTGGAAATCAAATTTATTGGGCAAACCAGCTCGGAAATTTGATTAATTGGACAAACAATTCTTCCCAAGTTATCGGGTGGACAGGTGGCTCAGGTTATCAACTGTACAAATCTGACGCGCAGCAATACGGAAAATATCTCGGTCTTACAATCACATCTTCCTCTCCATCGTTTACCTTGAACACGATTGAGATGGAATACGAACTCAGGGTGAGGTTCTGATGACAGTTTCAATTCCGTACACGTTCGCTACTGCAACGAGCCCTATCCCGCTGTCTGAGTTGGACACCAACTTCACAACGGTTGCCAACGCGATCAACAATATCTCAAGCGCGACTTTCATCATCTCTGGTTTAAGAGCCGTGACAACGACTTCTTATCCAGGAACAAACGCAGTTGTTTCAGGGTACTACGCAGCAGGCGATGGCGGCGGTGGTCAATTTGTTTATGTGTCTACTGACACAACTTCTTCTGACAATGGTGGGACCATCATCGTGGACGCCAGCGGCAGGCGCTGGTATCGAGTTTGGGATGCTGCAACTGGTGCTTCAATCAAATGGTTTGGAGCAAAAGTGGATGGATCGACCGACGACACAGCGGCAATTCAAAACACCATCAATGCAGTTAGTACCTCGACAACAGCCGGAATTGTTTTGTTCCCGCCTGGTGTAACAAAAATATCAGCAACCATCACCATATCCTATCCAGTAACCTTGCGTGGAGTTGGAATGGGTGTTGGCCCTGGAACGCAAGAAAACGCGTCCATGATTATTGCCGCCGCCTCGTTCTCAACGGGAATAATGTTCCAAGCAACGCTATTGGGCGGCGTGACTTTTGAAAGCTTACAATTCAATTCTCTCACGGCTCCGAGAACCTCTGGGCAAGCAATTTTTATTTCAGGCGTAAACCCTAACGTAAACGGAAACAGCCGTATTATTAATTGCGCGTTTCTTAACCAATATGATTGCATTTATTTGTATGGCATCACCAATTGTTTAGTGCAAGGCTGTTATTTCCTTGCTTGGGCAAATAGCGCGTATGAGACAGACGCTTTTAGCGGTGTTGAGTCTTCTGGTGGATGGGTTACGCAATGCTTTTTCTTTGGCAACATAGGCGGAACTGCCCAGCCCTACGCAATCTTGTTGTCGTCTGGTTATACCCAGATTTACAATAATTGGTTTATTGGGGCGCAAACCGGTATTTCAGTTGCTGCAAAACTCGGCGTTCCCAACGCCGCTGTTTTCATTACAGAAAATGTAATGGAAGAAAACACCATCAAAAGCATCTCTATTTCTCAGTCTAATACAACAGAAGTATCCGTTGTCATCACAGACAACGAATTTTCAAACATCACGCAAATATCTTCTTTCCAAGCTCACATATCTATCAATGCCGGGTCTAGCAATTGGATCACGGACGTAAACATTTCCAACAATACCTTCAATTCATTTTTTACTCTTGGAAGCTCGTCTTATATAAATCTGCAAGCTGGGCAAAACGTAACAGTCAACAATAACACAATCAACAACAACAGCTCTGGTTCTGCGCTGGGGATTGTTGCTGGCAATCAATTGACTGCACCATCAAGCTTTTTAGACAACTCCATGATTGGGTTCACTTCTGGAAATCAGTATTTAATTTCAGCCGTAACTCCAGTTGTGCGCGACCTTACAACCAATCTCCCATACTCCAGTTTGGGTTCATGGGCTAATGGTTCGCAAATTTTGGTATCGAACGGTCACGCTCCAAATGTCGGTTCTTTTAACTTTACAGTTACAGCTGGAGGCTCTGGTTGTATTGCTTGGCGTATGCAGGGACAATGGTTAACAATCATCTCCTAAAATAGACGTAGAAGGAACCTGACATGGGCGTTCAAGCTTTTACCCAACTTGGCAACACGGTTGTTTTTACAGCCAACACGACTGCGCCATCTCCGGTGCAAGCCATATCTAACGGCTTGGGGTCAAACCAATATCGAATTATTGTCCCGGCCAGCGCAACAGTTACGATGGTTTATCTTGGTTATGGCGTTAGCTCTACCATTGCAAATACAAATGCTGTTGTGATTTCGGGCAGCACCTTCACTTTGCCTTTGCTCCCCGGCACTGATGAAATTTTGACGTTTTTGCCAAATGCGTATTTTACTGGCATAACAAGTGCTGGTAGCACATCGGTCTTCATCACTCCTGGCGATGGAGTGTAATCATGTCTCTTAAAACAGTAGCGCAAACGGGCGGCGGCGGTGGCGGCGGTTCTGGCACTGTCATTAACGTTTCAACCGGAACTGGGCTTACAGGCGGACCGATTACGGTTAGCGGCACAATTTCACTTGCCAATACCGCAGTTACGGCTGGAACTTACGGCAACGCCGCCACTGTTGGAACGTTTACAGTTAACGCGCAGGGACAGCTTACTTCTGCATCTAATGCAGCAATCAGCATCCCGTCCTCAGCTATCAACACAACTATTCCGAATTCTGGCCTCGCAAATTCTAGCGTGACGGTTAACGGAACGGCTATCAGTTTGGGAGGTTCTGGAACTGTTACCGCGTCAACAACCGGAACTTTGACATTAGGAACTGGTTTAACAGGCACGTCTTTTAACGGCTCCACTGCCGTTACGGCCAACCTCGCCAATACGGCTGTTACAGCAGGGAGCTACGGCAATGCAAGTACCGTCGGAAGTTTCACGGTTGACGCGCAGGGGCGTCTTACGGCGGCGTCAAACACGTCGATAGCCATCGCGGCGTCTGCAATCACTTCTGGCACTCTTGGCGCGGCCAACGGCGGAACAGGACAAAGCACCTACGCCACTGGCGACATTCTTTACGCATCGGCAACCAACACTCTGTCGAAGCTTACGGCAGGAACCAATGGGTATGTGCTGACGTTGGCAAGTGGCGTGCCTTCTTGGTCGCCGGTTAGTGGCGGTGGTGGAACTTACACGCGCACTACGTTCACAGCAACCGGCGGACAAACCAGTTTTACCGCTTCCTACACCGTTGGTTATGTCCAAGTTTATTTGAACGGCGTGTTGTTAAACTCGGCTGATTATACGGCCACATCTGGAACGGCCATTGTGTTGGCAACAGCAGCGGCTGCGGGCGACCTTGTTGATGTTATTGCGCTTTATGTTTCTATTGTGAGTGGCGTGGCTGTTAGCGGAACTCCAACCAGCGGACAAATTGCTGCATGGACAAATTCAACGACTGTACAAGGAATTGCCTCACCTACAACCGCTGGCAACGTTCTGTTTACATCGGATGGGACAAACTGGTCGTCCGCGCCGAATATTGTTCGCGGAACATCGGTGGCCACAACAAGTGGCACTAGCGTCTCATTTACTAGCATCCCTTCTTGGGTCAAGCGCATAACAGTTATGTATAATGGCGTGAGCTTGAGCGGTTCTGCAAATATACTTTTGCAAATAGGTACTGGTGGAACGGCAACAACAACTGGCTATGTTTCATCTTCCAGTACTGCGTTTGCTAGTTCTGCTGGAGCAGCGTCTTCGACAGCTGGGTTTCTTATAGCTATGGGCAACGCTGCTTATGTAATGAGCGGATTATTGGTTGTCACCAATATATCTGGAAACATTTGGATTTGTTCTGGCGTATTATCTAGCACAGCGGGGTTAGTTTTTACGGCCCAAACTGCTGGCACGGTTTCATTGGCTGGTGTGTTGGACAACGTGCGAATTTTTACAACAAACGGCACCGACACATTCGACGCAGGCAGCGTCAACCTTCTCTGGGAGTAGCATCATGGAAAGAATTGAAGTCAACGTCGAAACCGGCGAAGTAAAGGTCATCCAATTCACGCCAGAGGAAGAGGCGGCTGCGCTGGCCTATGCTGCTACTGTGCAGGAGCCTGTACAACCAAAACCGACGCTTGAAGAGCTACAGGCGCAGCTTGCGGCGTTAACAACGCAAATACAACAGCTTGCTAGTGGGAATTCATAAATGACCATCTCTCGCAATCTTTCCATTCTGGCTGAAGGTGCTAACGCAACAGGAGTGTTGGCTGTCACAAACGGTGGCACTGGTGTCACGACCAGCACGGGCACAGGAAATGTTGTTTTGTCTGCGTCTCCTACGTTTAGCGGAACCATATCTTTCCCCAGCAGTACAACAATCAATTCCAGTGGAAACATTGGCGTTGGAACAACTTCTCCTAATTTTTCAATGCAAGTAAATGCCGCATCATCGGTTTTCACGCAATATACCAACTCTACGACTGGGTCTACTTCTGGTGTTGGAACTTTGATTGGGGTTACCTCTGGTGGCGATACATATGTATGGAACCAATCTAACTACAATATAATTTTTGGAACCAATAACGGCGAACGTATGAGAGTGGACTCCAGCGGCAATTTGCTGATGGGAGGAACAAGCCAGCCAAATGGCACATACACCGCCAAACTTGTTGTGAACGCCGGGTCGAATTACTGCACCACTTATTATTCTTCTGCAATCCCAAGCGGCTACACTCCTGTTGTCTTCTTGGGAACTGGCAATGCTTTGGCCGGGTACATAACTGTTTCTGGGACAACCAGCAGTTTTGTAGGCATTTCTGACTATCGGTTAAAAGAAGAAGTCGCTCCAATCACGTCTGGCCTATCAACCATCGTTGCTTTGAAAGCTGTTTCATATAAATGGAAAATTGATCAATCAGCGGGCGAAGGTTTCATTGCCCACGAACTTGGAAGCGTGATCCCGCTTGCTCTGTTTGGTGAAAAAGATGCTGTTAACGAAGACGGCTCTATCAAACCGCAGGGCATCGACATGACAAAAGTCATTCCGCACTTGGTCGCCGCTATTCAAGAACTTTCCGTTAAAAATGACGAGCTTGCCGCTCGCATCGCTGCGTTGGAGGCTAAATAATGTCTCAAGACCTAATCAATTTTTTCATTGCTTGTTTTGGGGCCATCATTGGATGGGTGTTGAAGGTCATCTGGGACTCGCTGCGCGCCCTTCAGGAAGATTTGAAAGAGATAGAAAAAGAACTGCACACCGAGTATGTCCACAAAACGGATTACCGCGCTGACATCTTGGAAATGAAAGACATTCTCAAGCAAATCTTCAACAAGCTTGATGGGAAGGCGGACAAGGCATGAACTTCGCCAACCTCTCAAGCGTTGTCTTCGGTGACAAGGAAGCCATGAAGGACTTCCTGTTTGAGAACTCGTTGCAACATACCTTGTTCAGAGACACTTTGATCGCAAGCGGCGCTAAACCGCCTGGCTATCCAATTACAGACGTAGATTTTGACAATTTTGATGATTGGCTGCTTTACCATCAAAATGAACATCAGTATTTTGCCGCCGTTCTTGACCTGAGCAACCCGTTCAACATGTTGGATGCGGACTTTAGGCGAGAAGATGATTTTTACGAGTGGATCAGCCAGCATTACCTGATACACACGCAAATCGCGGCTTCTTTGGGAGTAACCTGATGGCTGAACCGGCTATTCCAAACCCGATCAAGGCGTCCAGCATTCAGACTGGATTGACGCCTCGTGGCGCTCCCAAAGCAAAACCTCAGAACAAAGAAGTGCCAATTGCCGACATTGTGATGCAGTCGATTGGCAAGGAATACCCAGGCGTTGACCCTCGTCAGTACGCGGCTCAATTGTCAGTGGCGGAAAAAAAGGGTATTGTCAAGCTACTGAAGATGCACAATACAGTGTTTGTTCTCAAGCCGATGCCCAATCAAATGGTTGAGTTGCATACAGCTACGATTGAACAGCCTGATCAAGTGGTTGAGCGGTGGCAAAAAGTGCCCAACACGCTCAAGCAGATGGGTTTCAAAAAGATGATCAGCTATTCCGAAAACCCTTCGGTAAATCGGCTGGTGCAAAGAACCGGCTTGCCGATTAAGATAAGCCAATCTCAACGCATGATGGGCGGGCAAATGGTTCCGTCTTTCAAATATGAGTTGGACCTGTAATGCCGATACTCCCCGCGATCATAGGATTTGGCATCTCAGAACTTGCTGGCGGAGCTATTGCTGCAGCGGTGGCTGACCTTGGGCTTACGGGCGCGGCTGCTTCTGCGGCCAGCGGGGCGCTTATTGGCGGCATTAGCGGTGGCGTCAGCGCTGAGATAACAGGCGGGAACGTTGTAAAGGGTATTGAAAGCGGGCTTGTGGGCGGGGGTATTACTGGAGGCGTCAGCAACCTTGTTGGCGGTGCTCTTTCCGGCCCTGCTGCCGATGTGCAGGGGCCAATGCAGCCCAACATTGGCGGGTCTACTGCCGCTGGAGCAGGAGCTGTCAGGGGTTTGGGTGGCCTTGCCGGCGGCACGGCTGGTGCATTGGCGGGCGGCGCAAACTTAAGTTCTGCTTTGAGAACGGGGCTTATGAGCGGCGTATCTGGCGGCATAAGCGGCGCAGCTTCTGATGCTTTAGGGTTGGGAAAACTTGGCTCATCTGCTCTTGGCGGTGCTGTCAGTTATGGCCTTGGTCAAGCATTTCCGGCATCTGGAAGATCAACCTCGGTAAGCTACCCAACTCAAGCTGGCGTCAGCGGGTTCCAAGCGGCTGGAGCGCCAAGCGCCCTTGGCTCTGCTCTGTTCGCCGCGCCTGGTTTAAGTTATAGTCCCGGTGGCCCTGTTCTCGGCGGATCGTCGGAAGACAAGGCCCCCAAGAACGTTTGGAGCGAGACTGACAAGTCCCTCAGAGATGTCGGAAGCACGGTGACGTAATGGCAAAGACCCTCGCGAAAGTCCTGAAGACCGACATTTCTCGCCTGCCCCTGCGGAAGGCCGCTGAAGAGCTGCGCAAGAAGGGCCGTGGCCGCGACACTGTGCTGGCTCACATAACGCCCAAGGAAGCTGCCATGCTGAAGGCACGCGGTGGAGCTGGAACGATCAACCCTGAAACCGGGTTGCCGGAGTTCGAAGGCGCTGATACCGGGTTTGACTTTACCCTTGGCTCAACTGATCAGTTTCAGCCAACCGGCCCAATTACAACAGATCAACAGTTCCAGCCTTTCCCAACATCAACATCTGCACCGGCCCTGACGCCGACAGAAATGAGAGATATAGCGTCTGGGCTCCAGGCTGATTACAATTATCAAGTTGGCAATCAAGCCCAGTTTGGTGCAGCGCCCGGCCAAGATCTGTGGAGCAACTATTTCACGTCTGGGTCGCCGCAAGATTACTACACAAATCTTGTCGGGCAACAGTTTGCTGGCGGAGAAATTCCATACCCAGTTGCCCGCCCTGACGCTTTAGGTGCAATCGCGGCAGCTGCCCCTGGCGAAACCATTCCTGCCAACGCGCTGGCTTTTATGCCTGACACGGCAGGAAAAACAGCCGATCAAGTAGCCGCTGAAGAGGCGGGCGCTCGCGGCGATATGACCGTGAAGCAACAGGACACAACCGGGAAAGCCGCTGGAACGGTTCAAACCCCGTTTGGCAACATCGCCACCAAAGACCTGATTGCCGCTCTCGGAGTGGGCGGGTTGGGTCTGAACTATCTGCGGGCGCAGCAGCAGGGCAAAAGCGCGGCTCAACAGCTCCAGAACGCTTACAACACGGCTGCGCAGCAACAGACACAGCTTGCTCAACCCTTTATGCAGCAGGGCGGCACACAGCTTGCGCAGGCTCTTACAGGTGCCCTTTCTCCCGCTCAGCAACAACAGCTTCAGGCGGGACAGGCTCAGGCAGCGCAGCAAGCAGCAGCATCTGGCGGCGTTGCGGCTCAACAGGCTCAGCGTTCAGTGGAAGACCTGCGTCAGAGGCTTCTTGCAAACCAGCAACAGATGGCGCTGTCCCTGCTTGGAGCTGGCACCCCTCTGATCAACAACGCTATCAGTCAACAGCTTGCCGGTACGACGACGGGCATCAACACTCAGATGGCCCTCTCGCAGCAGGCCGGTCAGGCGGCTACGGGTATGCTCGGTATGTTGGCTTCCCTCTACGGTCGCGGCTAAAGGTGAAACATGGCAGAAACAGACATTCAGACCCAACCTGCGCCGCCGCAATACACGCCGACTGCTGACGAGACCGGTGCTCTTCAGGCTATTAAAACAGGGCCTATGAAGGCCATCGCCGATCCTTTTGAGCGTTTGTACAAGCAGAGCCAGCAATCTGGTTTAGAAGCCGCTACGGCAAAACGTGAGCAGGAAAAAACTCTTGCGTCTGGCAAGGCAAATGCTGCGGCTCAACTTTATGCAGGAATGCAGACGCGTATGTCCGAAATGGACAAGATGGCCCCTCCTCCAAAGATGAACATTACGCCTGATACGCATGAAGGGCTGATGGGTCTTGCAACGATCCTCCCCATCGCGGGCATTCTCATTGGCTCCAAGGGCATGATGAGCGGCGTGAATGCCATGAACGCCATGACCGGCGTGATGAAGGGCTATCAAGAAGGCAACAAGGCTCGCATCGACTTTGAAAAGCAAAAGTACGATACGGCCATGAAAGAATGGGAAGCCAATTACAAGCTTTCCCGTCAAAAGTTGTCAGACGCTATCGACTTGATGAAAACAAACTATCAGGCTGGCGTCGCAAAGGCCGAAGCGGCTGCGGTTGAGATGGGGCCTGAACCGGCTGCTATTGTTCGTCAGAATGGCGCAACGTTCTTGCTTGGTAAGTTGGACGAGGCGAACAAGCATGTGCTGGCCGCTCAAGACAAACTTGCTCAAAGCGACATAGTTGCTCAAAGGCAAGAAGCTGTTGCTCGCGCCAAAAAAGTTGAAGCGGTTTCTGGTCAATACGGTCGTCTTCAATCTTGGATTGGGGAAGACGCAGCGTCAAAAATTGGCTCAACCGAAATCCCGATTGTTACTTCTAAGGTTGAGTCTTCCAAAGAAACAAAAGACCTCGCCGACCTTATTCGCGCAAACCCGCAAGCGGCTGGTATTGCGGGTAGAACTATATCTTGGTTGGATAAATTTATCCCATCCAGATACGACGCCAATGCGCAATACGATCCGACGCGGCTTGAAACAGCAGCGCAGAATGATCCAGAATTGTTCAAGGGCATTCCAGAAGATCAAATCTCGGCTGCTCGTATCATCCAGAAAAAAGTCATCGACGTTATCAATGCCCGCGCCAAGGCGGTCAGCAACCGTCTTCTTGTGTCCGAACTTAGGATGCAGAAAGATGCACTTGATATTGCAGGGCTTTCTCCGAAGTCTGCTGCTGACCTGTATGATAGCGTTGCGCGAAGTGACATTGAAACGCTTCGTCAATACATGCCTCCAGAAACGCTTAACATTCTTAAAAACAAGGCTGGCGTTGGCGTGGCGGCAGCACCTTCTGGAGGCTTGCCTACTGAAGCTGTTAAAAGATTAAAAGAAGGACAGGTTACAACATTTTCTAATGGTCAAAGCTGGACTTTGGAAAACGGTCAACCAGTTCGTGTAAACGAATAAAGGTGCAATATGGCAAGCGAATGGGATGTGGTTTCTACAGCTCCTAAAAGCGAATGGGACGTTGTTTCAACGTCTCCTAAAGCTGCGCCTGCTAAGCCAACTGAACAAATGCCCATGTACGATCCTATGGGGGGTGTTACAGGATATACGGAAGCCAAAGCGCCTATTTCCAAAGAAACTCGCGAGTTTGAGCGCCGTGAGGGTCCATTTGGATACGCCAAAGAATATGGCAAGGGCGTTATTGCTGGAGCCGTTGGCTTGCCAGGCGAATTTATCAATCTGCCGGGTACGGTTGCGGGCATGGCTGGCTTTCAGGTTCCTCGCGCTCCTATTGGCGTTTCTGAAGCATCAGAGGCCATTTTTGGCAAGCCAACCAGTAACGTCGCCGCTGGAATGCGAACCGCTGGTGAGGTTCTTGGAATTCCAACCGCACCCGGCTTTTTAACGAAAGCTGCAAGAATTCCATCTAAAATTTTGCCTGAAGTGGAAACATCTACGTTTGTTCTTCGCCCCGGCAAAGAGCTTGAAAAGGTCATGGCTCCTGCCACTAGCGTCAGCGACGTTGGTAAAAAAATAGAACTTCAACTTGGAGGAAGGTTGGAGAATTTGATTAAAACTCGTCAAAAAGAGTTTAAGCCTATTGCTGACAATTACATTTCGGCAGGTGAAAAGGTTCAGGACGTAATCAGAGATGATTACAAAAAGGCTCTTGCAAAATTTTATTTTGAAAACGCTTCAACCATGAGCAAAGATGAAGAAGCTTTGGTCAAAAACCTTTTCAGTCGTATGGAACCCGCGTCGGCTGAATTTGGCGCACAAAAAGGCGCTCAAGTTGAAAAAGGTTTCAAAGCAATTGAAAAAGAACGTAGGTATTTGTCAGATATAGCTGAAGGCTTTATTAAGCCTACGGGAGCGGAAGCTATTGAAGCTAAATTTGCTCGTGACATGTCAAACCTTCTTGAAGGAGTGATTTCAAATCGCATTCCTGAAGAATTTTCTGAGTTCAACAAAGCGTATACGGAGCTTTCCGCGCCTATCAATCGCTACAATACCGCCATTGGTAAAAAGGTCACGCAAAAAGCTGATGAGTATCTTCCTGAAATATCAAAAATTGATCATATCGAAATTCCGTCAAAGTTCTTTAAGTCTCGTCAATCGTTGAACGAGCTGCGCGCGCTTTCTGGCGATGAAAAATTTGTGCAAAACATTGCGCGTGAACACATCGCCACGGAATTGCGCAATGTGAAGGACTCAAAGCAAATCTACGACTACATAAACAATAGCAAAAATTACGATTGGCTTCAGGAACTTCCTCAAATTCGTCAAGAACTTGAAAGCTTGGCTAAAGGAACTAGCCGTGGTGAATTGGCTAAAACCTTGGCTAAATGGGGCGGTGTTGCTGCCTTAGGCGCTCCTGCCGTTAGCAAAATAACCAAGATATTCGGAGACTGACATGCCTATCAAGAAAGGTAGCGGCAAGAAGACGGTCTCCAAGAACATCAGCAAGCTGGTGCGCGAAGGCCGTCCTCAGAAGCAGGCGGTCGCCATCGCCCTGTCGTCAGCGCGCAAGGCCAAGCGGAAGGGCAAGCGGTGAGCAAGAAGCAGAGCGGCATCAACCCTGACCTCGAAAAGGCCGTCAGCGACCTCCTGAAGGCCGTGATGTCGGACGCGTCTGTTGATCTGGAAATCAAACTCAAAGTCATTGACCGCGCAATGAACCTTGAAAAGATTAAACAAAAAATGTCTGACGAAGCTTATGGCTCTGGCTTTCTGACAGAGGATGATGTCTAATGCCGACGCAACAACCGTTGGGGACAAATCGTGGATGCTTCTGTTATAGCGCTCGTGCGCACGGCCTTG
>Ga0208616_1000170_pt1 | contig 22334 bp, 30 predicted proteins | sample CryBogCBE16Oct07_FD_184575 | JGI IMG/M metagenome (GOLD analysis project Ga0208616, IMG submission 184575) | Freshwater microbial communities from Crystal Bog, Wisconsin, USA - CBE16Oct07 (SPAdes) (version 2) | ecosystem: Environmental > Aquatic > Freshwater > Lake | place: Crystal Bog... | reverse complement strand
ACCAACTAACACTTTTAACAATTATCAAACTTCAGTAGCAGCAAGCACAGCTACATTACTACCAACTAACACTTTTAACAATTATCAAACTTCAGTAGCTACTACAACAGCGTTGTTTGTGCAGACTAATGCTAACGCTACATTAAACTCTCTTAGCGTAACAAATGGTATAACAGCAACAGGTGGTAATTCAAATAATTGGAACACAGCGTATTCACTTGTCAGTGGCGGTGTTACCGTATCTATTCCGCAAAGCGGTACCTGGAATTCTACAACTTCAACAGTTAGCTCCTTGAGCTCAAATTGGAATAGTGTATATACTTCTGTTAATTCAGTTTCTTCGAATTGGAATAGTGTATATACTTTTGTTAATACGACAACGGCAACGTTGTTCAATGTTAATAATCTCTCTGTTGCAGGATCTCTTTCATCTACATATCTTTACGGTAAATCATCTGAGACAACTTTAACTGATGGTACTAATTTAGCCGGTAACGGCAGCGGTACTCTTACTTTAAATTATTCAAACGGGGTATATATTTCTAGTAATACGCTACCATCAACAGACAACGCGTATAATTTCGGTAGCGGTACAAATAGATGGAAAGCTATATACGCGGCTAACGGCACCATTCAAACGTCTGATATAAGACAAAAAATAAATGTACAACCAACAGCTCTTGGACTCAATTTTATTAATACATTGAACCCTGTTTCATATAATTTTGCCATAGGCAGCAATACCGTTGAAAGAGACAGCGACGGTAACATTATATCCGTGACACCAGTTTCCGGTAAGAGAACTCATTACGGATTAATTGCTCAAGAAGTAAAGCAATCTATACCACAAGATATAGATTTTGGAGGATGGGTATTAACAGATATTAATGATCCAAATTCAGAACAAGGGTTAAGATATGAAGAATTCATATCACCGATGATTAGATCGATACAGGAATTGACATCAATTGTTACAGCTCTTTCATCACAAAATCAACAACTCTTAACAGTAATATCAAATCTAACAACAAAATAAAATATGCCTACTACATTTAAAATACAAGGAGGGTTTAAAGTACAAGGTGGAATATCAACAACATATGGATCGCCCTTACTTACCAGTTGGATTAATACTCTTCTGACAAACGGCTTACCTCTGCCGTCTGATACTGTATTATTTGCGCTTGAAACCCTAATGACACAATTAGTCAATACAGGATTGAGATCGAAGATCAAGCGACTTAATTTATTCTGCGGTGGTGATTGGATAAGTTCTCTTTTCCCTATAATTACTGATTCGGGAACAACATGGGATTATAACGGAAATCATGGAAGTACCGTTTCAGACTTAGCAAACGGTCCTTTTCAAGCTGCTGATTGGTCTATTACTACCGGGTTTAATGCTGCCGCTAATGCAAGCTATGTAGTGAGCGGTACCGTATCTGGTAATACAAATACCAATACACTAAAGATTATTGATACGTCTTTTGCAGGAAATGATTCTAATATCAATAATTATAGTGTTCATTTAGCAACATATATTTCAGGTATTAATACTGGTTCACCGTTAACCACGGTAGCTGACATAGGAACTTCTGGAGCATTTGATCTGCAAGCGGGTGCAAGTGGAAATGCGAGTAGTAACAATACTATAAGATCCAACATCTACACTCAAAATTCGCAAGATACTGCTGCATACACATATAGTAATTCATTTACACCGCAAGGTTTTTATGTTGCTAGCCGTACATCTACTACTAGTAATACCATTTATAAAAATGGTTCTGTACCTTCAGCGACAAATAATCCAAACACACAAACTGCACTCACTGCTCCGCCAACAAACTCTACATCTTTTATTTTATTTGGACGCGCCGGTTCAACAAACGCAGGCGCTGGAGCACCTAGTAAGACTCTATTAAACGTAACAGATAGAACATGTAGTATGTATTCAATCGGTATAGGTTTAACGAACACAGATGTTGCTACTTATAATACTTTAATTAGAACATTTAATACAGCAATTGGAAGAACGAATTATTAATTACTTCGTATATCCAAACCCTTGCTGATACCAAGCAAAATTATTATCAATCCAATCACAGATTTGTTTACTGAGAACGGTATTATAGTCCGGAGTCAATGGCTGAACTTTCTGACGAATAGTATGTAGATCGTTTGTTAAACCATACACAGAATCATCTTCTTTAACAGTTTGTTCTACATTATCAAAGTCGTGCTTGTAAGGAGTAAGACCGAGATACTCATAGATCTTATTCATTTCACGATCTGGGTAACTAGTTAAATCTTCAGCTCTAATATAGAGTACCTCCTTATTGATGCCTTCAAGAAAGGTCTGCTGTAGACGCTCTAGAGCTAATCCAACAGGAGGAGAAGCAACCCAGGCATCAATTCTTTTGGCTGTACTTGTGCCTTTCATCTCTGCGTGATTTTGAATAGCTTGATAATATTCCTGATTTTTCCTATAAAGCTTTTCCATAGAAGAAAAGATACTTTTTAGATTTCGTACCATACAAATCATCTTAGGCTTCTCACCCATAAATGATTCAAACCAACGATAGTGTATAGTGCCACCTCTAGTTTTAATACAAAGATGAGGCTTATGAGAATATTCTACTGCGTAACCAAGAAGACCACCCTTGCAGAATCCACGCCAGGTCTTAAGAGCTAGCTCTTGATCCATAGCTTTTACTTCAGGTGTATTAGTGAAGTTCATTCGAGCTCCATATAGATACTCAAGAACAGGGTCAGTAGGTGTAGCACAGATTTCAGGGTTCTGATTAAGAATACACTGGAGAAGTGTACTCATACTACGTGGCATGGAAGAGTTAAAAAAGATCATTCGAATGATAATGTAGTAGCTGGCATATCAAAAAGCAACTCACCGGACTTTGATCCCAATAGTGCTTCAACAAACTGATCCTTATCAAAAATTGTATCTACATTATCGTAAGGACATTCATGAAAGCGTCTACCGACCCAGTCTGATTCTTCAAGATAGCTATCAATAAAATGTCTAAAAGATTTAACCTCAGTCGGTAGAATATTCTTGTGTATTTCGTGACCAAATACAACAGGGGAATTAGCTATCCAACCGACAACAGCTTCTTTATTATAGGCAGCTGCAGCATGTTGAATGAGTGAATCAATACCGAGTATCTTATCAGCAAATGATACGTAAAGAAGTAAATTTCTAACTGTATCTTTAACTTGAATTGTATTATTCAACGAAGGTTGATTATCTCTCCGAACATGAAGTACTTTACTAAAGTTACCTGCAACGGTATTAACAACTTCTTGGGCAAATACCGGTGATAGATCTCTCGACCATGAATATGGATGCTGCTGACTTTCGGCACCACCGCTCGATTGTACAAGTAGAATAGGTCCCTCTTTATTAATCTGACGTTCAATAAACATGAGCTCACGTTGGGTAGGGTATAACTCAGGTTTCTTTGTAACACATTTAATACCAAAAAGATCACACCAGATTTCACTTAAGTGCTTTCGTTTATATAGAATATCCTCTGTATGATAAGGCTCGGTTCTAAAGACCTTAGTATCCTTATCACGGATATAATCATCATAAAAATAAGGTAGGAAGCCAAATTTATAAACCCTATAAACATTGGGATTGTGTAGAAATACTTCCGGCCACGCTGTAACTACAATTAGCTTTCTATCAGGGTAAGCTGTAACAAGAGATTTGACAACAGCAGTAGCAATAACATTTTTGCCAATACCACCATCAATATGAAAGATCATATATTGGTCCATTACTTTAATTTACTATATAAATAAAAAAACGCAAGAAAGACGTTGCATTTATTTTTTACGTTTCATATAACGGTTGTATGATCAACAACATTATTAATTGGCTCACCAACTCAAATAACGACAAGCTCAATGATATCGGTAATAGCCTGAATATCTACAACAGGATGAAGATGTCACGGGAAGCACTTATAACCGAGAGCTACGATAACGGCTCCAAGGATGAGATTAACAATCTTCTTATGGAAATGCTTCATCTTATTAATAACGGTTATTATGGTAATAAGGAGTATCTGTTTGAACGTATGGATTATCTTATTACACAAGGACTTAAGCACCAGGCAAGTAAAATGATTAGTTCAGGTCTAAAGGTGAATAATATGTCTTTTGAAGCTTTGCAAAAGAAGGCTCTTCCTAAGCGCGATAAATATGGCAGGTTTGTAGCAAGTCGCAGGAAGTAGTTGACTAAATATCTACGGCTTAGGCCGTAGATGAACTCGAAGTCGTTCGACATTACCATTAACGGAATCTACTATGTTGTTGATATAGTGGAAGGTGATTTTGGTGATGTCGAACTGTTTATAGAGCGCGATCAGACTGAAGATGAAGAAATACCTGACAGCGAGTTATATATGGTAACAAAATACCTCGTCGCAGAAGGATTCGTTAATAAACCAGAATAAAAAAGGCCACCCAAGGGTGGCCTTTTTGTTTATTAGACTACTAATTCTTACTTTGCAGCCTTACGTGCGTTCTTCTCTTCCTGAATCTTCTTACGCTCTTCACGAGCGAACTTAATGATATCCTGAAGAGCCTTACGAGCACGGGTACCAGCAGCGCTGTTACCGGACTGGAACTTCGCAACATCTGCTGCGTACGAATCTACTAGTGTTTGGAGTGATGTGTTTTCAGACATATAGATAATTTACATTTCTTTATATTAAAAGCAACTATCTCTTTTTTCTTTTAAGTTTAGCTCTTGTATTAATTTTATGCGTCAACGCTCGTTGTTTCATTTCCTGAACGTGTACTTCATGTTGCTGTTCTACAGATCCATCGATGAATGCTCTCCATGCTATCATACCCTGTACAATAAAATTTAAAACAATAATAATCCAACGTATTGGGGTTATATCACTCCATGTATCATGAGAGCAAGTATAATGAGAAAGATCAGTTAAAACAGACGAAAATGATGCCACAAGAACGTATAGCCAAAGCTTTACCCATACACTGTCATATTTAAATTTCACGTAATTATTTAATAAATATAATCACAAGCATATGCATACAGTAGCAGTAAGACCAGGTGAAGACATCGATCGTGCTCTAAAAAGATTAAAGAGTAAGATGGATGCGGATTATGTTCTAGATGAAGTACGTAACAAGAGATATTTTGAGACTTCAGCTCAGAAGAAAAAGAGAAAAGCAAAAGCGTTGACCAAAAAAATCAAGTTTCATAGATAATTAAAGCTTGATATTCCTATACCTGCCTTTAAACTCAGGGTGTATGAATAAAACAGTCACAACTCTTATAGCACTTGTACTCAGTACGGTGATGTTTTTGGCTATCTCATTAGTCACTTCCTTCATCGTTAAAATCTGTTGGAATTACGGTATTGCACCAGCTCTACATACCCCTGAGCTTTCATATGAACAGGCAATCTTTCTATATGTGTTTTGCCGAATTGTAACAGGCAACCATAACATTAAGATCGCCACTAAGGAGAAATAATATGAGCAATTTAACTTGTCATAGTAAGAAGGTATTAAAATCATCAGATAGCTGGAAGCAGAATTTCGGCAAGCGACCAAAAGGCTTGACGGATGAAGAATGGGCAGCTATTGTTAAGGAAGATAGGCTGAATAAGCTCATTGTACTCAACAAAGTACCAAAAGTATCTCGCAAGACATCTAATACCAGGGAATAACATGCAAGCATTGAAGACAATTAAGTCAAGAACAGAATACTATATTGAAATCACAGACGAAGAGCGTGAGCAATTTGGTTGGAAGGAGAATCAAAAGCTTGATTTGAAGACCGTCGATGGTGGCATTTTAATTAAGCCATGGTCCGAGCTTGAGCTTGAACTTGGCGATTTTCCAAGAGAGTTTCTTGAGTTGGTTATCAGAGAGTCTTCAGAACGTGATATCCCTGCCGATCAAGTAATTGTTGGTTTTATTAAGGAAGGTCTTGAGTCTTTAGAAAAAACAAAGACTACCGATACCGATCCTAATTTTACTAATAATGATATTGGCCTTCCTGGTGGTACGCAGTAATATCATAACATGCTTACAGATAAAGAGAGAGAAGAGATAGAGCTATCTATTAGCTTTGGTCAGCGTTTAATGCTGTACTATAAAGCAACATTAGATAAAATACTCTCTTCCTCTCTCGATATGAGTCAAACTATTCAGCAGAATTATGATTCCGATAGACTTTATATATGCGATATTATCCAGGCTCTAGAGACCGGAGAGCATATTAACAGCCTTTATAACATAAAACGGCGCCTGACTATTGTCGGTCAGCAATTCTTTAAAAAGGAATTTACAGCATTAAAAAGCTTGTACTAGATGTTTTTTAACTTATAATTACCGTAATGCTTGAAGATTACATTCAGCTTTTTTCTGTAGGATTAATTGATGAAAATCCTTGCTGTATGGTACATCCGGTAAAAGAAGATGTTCGTTATGGTACAAAAGAAGTAGCTTGTATGATGATAGCATTACTCGATGCTGTCATTGACCTATCACCTGAAGAGGATCAATTATCCAATGAAGAAGAGATTCTTGATTTCTTTTTTAAATCTGTAAGTGAGAGATATGATCACATTCAGAAAATTAAATGTAAACTAGAAGAAGAAGATGAAGAATAATCAACTATACCGTACTTGGTTAAGTGTCTGGAATCATGAAAAGTTTATTATCCTAACTATAGCTATATCAGCTATTATCTTTATTATTGAATGCTTTATACTTTGTAATTAAAATTTATGCAAACATCAAACACAACAAGACAAGCTCGTGTCTTCCAGCTCTGCCAAGAACTTGAAGAGGCGAAGGTTCGTAAGAAAGTAGCAGCTAAAGGTTTCAGTGATGAAATCAAGCGCATTCAGGCTGAGATCAAGGAATTGATCGAGCCATCAGAAGAGGCATTGCCTTAAAAAAATATACATTTCTTGCTTGATTATATAGCACCTTTCCTACATAATCATAAGTAATAAATAAAGAGCCGCCAAGAGCGGCTTTTTTGATCCTTGACAGTATAGTTGGTTGTAGAGTCGCGGTCGCTAATTTGACCGACCGCGACGTACTACTCTTATTGTCAAATTCAATTTTCAAGCCCGGTTAGTTTAATGGTAAAACGGTTGATTTGTAATCATCAAACAAGAGTTCGATTCTCTTACTGGGCTCCATTTTTACGCGTGGTAATGTTCCAAGGCTAGGCGAGTTGGTCTCCAAAACCGACTGGGAAAGTTCGATTCTTTCACCACGTGCCATTTTCTGGGTCGGTCGCATAGCGGCTATTGCAGCGGACTGTAAATCCGCCCTCCTACGGATACCCGGTGGTTCGAGTCCACCCCGGCCCATATTTCGTCCCCGTAGTGTAGTGGCCTAGCACCAGCCCCTTTCACGGGCTTAGCACGGGTTCGAATCCCGTCGGGGATGCCAATTAATTTTTTTATGGATAGGTGGCAGAGTTGGTCTATTGCATCTGACTTGAAATCAGAAGTACCCGGAAGGGTACCGTGGGTTCGAATCCTACCCTATCCGCCACTTTATGGAGGCTATAGTTTAATGGTAGAACTCTAGTTTGTGGCACTGGCCGTTCGGGTTCGATCCCCGATAGCCTCCCCATTTAACATTTTACGCATAGGTGCCCGAGCAGCCAAGGGAAGAGTCTGCAAAACTCTAAAGCCGCAGGTGCAAGTCCTGTCCTATGCTCCACTTTGGATTTAATAATAATTCGTGCCGGCGGGCCATTTATTTGGTTTATTAAATCCAGAGCTGTCGCGGGTAAACAGCTCACATTTTATGGGGGATTAGCTCATTTGGTAGAGCGGTAGCTTTGCAAAAAAGCGCTCTTACAATAAATAATATTATGAATAAGAAAATTGAGCTACATATTGATTTTATTAATAAGAGTATTGAAGAACGTAAGCCGATAGACTGGATTAGTAGACATGTAGGAGTATCACGAAATACACTAAAATCGCACTTTCCAGATTATAAAGGTAGCCAGGGCTATAATGTTGAGCGTGTAAAAGAATTAGGTGTAATAGAAACAATCACAAAAACATGTGAGCGCTGTAATACTAAATTTACAATTACAGGTAGAACAAAGACAAAAACATTCTATAGACGACGGTTTTGTAGTGTATCGTGTGCTAAAGCGCGTGATGAGTATTGGAAGAACAATATGACAAATTACGCTACTATTTGCTGGAAAAACCATAAGAAAGAATGTATAATCTGCGGCGAAGATAAAATTGTTGCAGTACACCATTATGATAAAAATCATAGTAACAATAAACCGGAAAACTTGGTGCCGCTGTGTCCAACACATCATCAATATATTCACAGTAAATACGAAACAGAGATATCCGATAAGGTAGATAAGTATGTAGAACAATTTAAAGGGGGATTAGTTTAGTGCTAAAACGCTGCACTTGCACTGCGGAGTCTAGGGTTGAATTCCCTAATCCTCCACCACTTTTATTACCCTGTAGTGAAATGGTATCACTTCAGTTTTTGGCACTGACATTTTTGGTTCGAATCCAAGCGGGGTAGCCAGTCTTTTACGTGGCGTCGCCTAGCGGCTATGGCACTTGCTTTGGGAGCAAGGAACCGAGAGTTCGAGTCTCTCCGCCACGAGATACTTTTTTTATTGCATATTCATGCATCAGCTATTAATATATTTTTTCATCACTCCTGATTAGCTCAATGGTAGAGCAGCGAGCTGTTAACTCGCATGTTGTTGGTTCGAGTCCAGCATCAGGAGCCATTTTAGCTCATGTGGTGTAATGGCAGCCACGAAGGTCTTAGAAGCCTTTGCCGAAAGGCGTGGGGGTTCAAGTCCCTCCATGAGCATATAATCAAAGGAATATAGCTCAGTTGGTAGAGCGGCATGTTGATAACGTGTTGGTCGTAGGTTCGAATCCTACTATTCCTATTTTCATGGAGTTGTAGCTCAGTTGGTCAGAGCGCATGCCTGTCACGCATGATGCCGTGGGTTCAAGTCCCATCAGCTCCGCATACGGAACTATAGCTCAATTGGAGAGAGCGTTTCGCTACGGACGAAAAGGTTTTAGGTTCGAGTCCTAATAGTTCCGCCACTTGCGGCTATATCATAGTGGTAATGAGTCTGCTTGCCAAGCAGATTAGGAGAGTTCGATTCTCTCTAGCCGCTCCACTTTATTATTGCATGTTCATATACAACCAACTATAATGTTTTAACAATTAAGCACGAGTAGCTCAGCGGTAGTAGCGTCTGCTTTACACGCAGAATGTCGGGGGTTCGAATCCCTCCTCGTGTACCACTTTATTTTTGTAGTAAATCATCAATAAACACTCTCACATGAATAGCGTTTGTTGCGAGTAAATCTAATTTTTTATATCCTTGCTTCCGTAGTGTTGTCCTTTTACATATTTCCGGTACACCTAATACACCAGCTAACGTATCAAGAACATTTTCATAAAATACTACGTCTCCCCTTATCGGAAGCTTTTTTATCTGATCATCGAAATTTGTAATTTTATTATGTAACCAAATAAGCTTACCGAATTCGTTAAATTTAACCATCTCTTTTTTTTCCTGCTTCTTAAACAATTTTTTAAATTTTGTAAACCAACTATCCTCGTCTTTCCATTCATCTGTTGTAAGACTTGTAGCCCAACTTAGAAGATGATTCTTTACATTCTCTCTCTTAAGAAAGATAAAAGAAAAATTAGCTAATCTCAATACTTGTAATATTTCAGCCGGTGATTCATTAACTAGCATAATACGCATAACCATGGATTGATCTTTTGGAGCAGATTCAATAATGGAGATAACATTATCTATATGTTCTCTAAACAACCCACCGTACGATAAATCTTTCCATATTGTTTGAAATTTTCCGTTTACAAAATACGGAACATAAGCATCACTCTTTGTAAACGGCTCACGAAAATTCCAAACTTCTTTTTTTGTGTATTTCTCTATTGTCCGTATTATTAGTTCTTCTACATATTGACTGCCGCTTCTTGGCAAAGTAATTATGCAGATACGATTTTTCATTTGCACGTATTTAATTTTGTTGTTAATATATGGCCATTACAAGGTGTTCTTACTAACCATAAATAATCAAATATATGTCTAATCTAAAGCAAGAAACTGTTTTGGTTCTTAACCGTAGCTGGCAGGCAATTGACACGAAGTCGCCTGCTGAAGCATTTACAATGATGTATCAAGATACAGCAACAGCTTTAGATATTAGAGGAACAGATTATATGGTGCCACTTCGCTGGGTGGATTGGATTAAGCTTCCATACGAAGAAAATGCTAATTACATTCATACCGTTAGTCAGCAAATCAAAGTACCGAAGGTTATTGTCTTAAGTGAATATGATAAGGTACCAATGAAGCGACCTAAGTTTACGGCCAATAACCTCTGGATGAGGGATAATGGTACTTGTCAATATACCAATAAAAAGCTTAGTAGATCAGAAGCAAACATCGATCATGTTATTCCGCGAACAAAAGGTGGGTTAACTAATTGGACGAATTGTGTTATTTGTCATAAGGAGGTTAATGCTAAGAAAGGTCCTCGTACACCTGAAGAAGCGGGTTTAAAGCTTGTTCGACAACCGTCTGTCCCTAGGTCCCTGCCATCTACGTTCTATATCAAGAACAAACACGGTATTAAGGAGTGGAATATATTCTTAAAGGAGTTTATCAATGAGGCTTGAACAACAGCAAGAGCTTACACTCACTCAAACACTAAAACTTAAGCTTGCACAATACCTAGGAATCACTATACTCAGTGTATTAATAATTATTTGTGCGTTGTATATTCCTTTAAAGAATTTTATTCGTACCTATAAACCATTACCTACATCTGAATTATTCCACAAACATTATGCCAACAAAAAATAATATCGTTAAAGTATGGGGTGCAACAACATCGAAGAATAGTTTTGCTTATAAAGAGCAAAAGGCAACGGCAGCTCGTCGTCGTATGTTCGGTGTAAAGGCTCGTGCTCAACGCTCTGACGCTGGTAAAAAGCGCAAGTAATTTTATAAATATGGGGACGTATCACACCCGCCTTCTAAGCGGTCGTTAAATGTGTAACTGGAGTATGTTGGTTCGATCCCAACCGTCCTCACCATTTTATAATGGTTTTATATGTTATAAGTATAAATACTTATAATGTCAATATATGAGGGAACAAGTAATGTAGTTGCTAACTACCAGACAGCTGAATATGGTAAATTTATTCAGCTCACTAGTACTGATTTTCCTGCAATCTCTGTAACAAGATTAAGATACCCGGATGATTCTGCAGCTTATAATAATGCAGGCGTTCCGCCTATATCCTCAGTTGAGATTTATCCGAAGTATGCTATTTTAGCGCACATTACTAATCCGAATGATATTGTTGCTAATGTTACTGTTAACTCACCTACAATTAATTTTAATACAGCGCCATTAACAGCTATTGAATATAGCATTTATACATCGGTAAGCGGTTCAAACGCTACACTTAGCAATATCTTTGCTGCATCAAGCGCTGTTGATATCAATACTTTTGATACATTAACAGCTGTAACTGCATTTAATAACAATTTCATGAGTTCGGTTACTGCATTAAGTGTTACGGTTGTAAATCCGGTAACAGCTGTTAGCAGTAAACAAACTGTTACAAATTGGGATGTATTGAGTGCTGCTCTTAATAACTCTACATATACAACTTTTCCATCAAATCCTGCCAACGAGATAACAGTTTTAAATAATACAGGTGGTATTATCTACATTAAAAATTCAGCTAAAACAATAGGCTTACCAATTGATAATAATACATCCTTTGATATCAAACTTGTCGGGGATACTAATGAAGTAGCAGTTAAAGCTAGTAGTAATAATAAAACTGTCTATGCTACATTTATAGCTTATAACTAATATGGGAAGAATATCTTTACTTGGAACCGGTAATGTAGCTTTCAGTGGTAATCAAATCTATACTACTGATAATAATGATTTGTTATTTGGTAATAATTTAGTACCAACATCAATTAGTACTTTTAGTATTGGTTCATCTGCCAATCCTTTTAGAACTCTTTTTATTTCAGCTAGTACTTTACAAATGGCTGCACCACCGGGTGGTAATAGTCTTGCTATTCTTAATGATGGAAGCAACTTTCAAATTAGCAATGGTGGGTTAAGATCTACAGTTATCTATACTGGTGGTCTTTTACTGAGTGGTAATAATATTGGTGCTGATCCTTTATTCAGTAATCTTCCAATGAATATTGGAACAAATGGTTTACCTGCTGTAAATTTTCTTGCCCCGTTATCTGCTCAAGCCGATACATATTTAAATAATCTTTCTGCTAATAAAGCATTAATAGGCAAAGATTTTTCAAACTTTACTGTTGTATCGTTGGCAACAAACACCACAGCAATTAGTGCTGATTTTTCAAAAGATACACTTATTCACCTTCACGCTTTTAAAAATGGTACAGTTAATTCAGTATCTAGTCCCTTAAAAATTACACCTATCAATTTTACAGCAGGTAGTACTATTGATATTCTTATTTTTAATCCATTACCTAGTAATGGTGTTGTATATTTGGACTGGGGTGGTGTTAACGCAACATTTCCAAATTATCAAAACGGTAGCGGTGCACCATATATTGTTGCCTTAAGTAGCATTAGCACAACACAGACTTACCACTTTAAATATATTTGTATTGATGGTACTTCGACAAATACTTTTATTACCGCGTAGATCTTACCATGTACAGCAGTACTGCTTGTACAACAGAGAGCGACAGGTGCAAATTCTATTAATATCCATGCTTCAATGGATTGAGTTGAAGCTCTTTAAAGTTTACCTAAAACCGGGACGGGTTGCTGATGTCGTTTTGCGACGTAGCTATTTGCACGGTCGTTAGATATATTCTGCTCTGATACCTGTAATTCAATACTATCATAGGTATTATTACTCACAATAGGCTTTTTGAACTTACTCACAAGATTTTTAATAAACTTAACCATATACTTCTAAAGTATTTATGTTTTAAATTTTTAAAGCAATTAAATACTTATAATGGACCTTTTAACAGTACAAACGCCCTTTTTAGCAAATGTTGTTGTGGAAGGTTATGAGTATAACAGACTTAAATACATATTTTTAAGCGCTAGCGATATTTCATTTCCTAGTCTAACTGCTATTAATAATTTTACAAATATAAGAAGGGTATCAGCTATTTGTCCGGAATTTTCAGGATATAATGTACCTTTATCTGCTTATAATATAATTGATAAAAACCATCTTGCTCTTTCCGCTGCATTCTTACGCCAATATCCGGGTACTATGGATGTTATATTTTATAATGATGCAGGCTATACAAAACTCTCTGATTCAGGTATTTTACTGAATATTGTAGTAACAGAAGAAGATATAGTATTAATAGATGGAGAATACGTAGTAACTATACAGGATAATAACGAGAACATTATCCTTATCTAATAATAAATATTAACAGATGTCTAAGAATTTTACACAATTTAATCTTGAAACAACACCGCTTACAGGTGATTATATTGTAGGTTATAAGGCTGATTCAACAGCAGAATTTCGCACCACAGTAGGTGGTCTTCTTAGTGGAATACACGGTGGTCCAAGCGTCTATCAACCGGGTTCTGAAGTAGGTTCAATTGTGCCTACTAATGGCGGTAACACCATAGATGCAAATGGATTTTATACAACAATTGCTGGGGGCTCAGCTAATGCCGGTGACAGTCCTTACTCTTTTATAGGTAGTGGTATATCTAATACCATGTATACAATGGGTACAGGCATTGGCTCAGTTATCGGTAGTGGTGTTGGTAATTGTGCTACTGGTCAGTATAGTTTGATTGGTACAGGCAATTGTGTTGCAGCAACTGGATGTCATTCAGCTATAATTAACGGTACAGGTTTTTATCCAGGCTCTGCAACTCATACATATAGCACATATAGCGGTTATATTACTAACGGTGTTGTAACAAGTGGTCCATTGAGTGGATCAAATTTTCCTAGCATTACAGCAAACGGCGCTCTTTACAGTCGATGTGTGGTTAACTGTTACCCAGTTGCCGGTGGGTTAGTGGCGTCAGGTTGTAGCAGTCTTATCGGTAATGGTCATGGTGCACTCTATTACACAGATGGTTATTCTTTTATCTGTAATACTAGCAACACAGCTAGTGTTTACTATGTAACGCCATTTGAGGCAGTTTGTGACATGTCACAAACTGCCTCGGGATATTATTCCACAGTTTTGAACGGTGTCTCTAATAAGGCTACTTGTGGATTTGCTACGGTTTTAAATGGCGACTGCAATACAGCTTCACAATATAATGCAGCGGTATTAGGTGGTTGCGGAAATGCAGCAACAGGCTATGATAGTGTCGTCGTTAACGGTCAATGTAATACTGGCTCTGGTTATTATTTCTCTTTTATCGGTAATGGTGCCGAAAATACAACAAATAATCACGGATTCAATTTCATTGGTAACGGTGTTTGTAATCATACTTGTGGACCTACCGGTACAATAGTAAACGGTTGTTGCAATATTTCATGTGGATGTTATTCCTTTGTTGGCACTGGTTGCTGTAATGTAGCTAGTGATATCTTTACAACAGTTGTAAACGGTGAATGTAATTGTGCTACAGCTTGTAAAGCAACAATTGGTGGAGGCGCTCATAATTGCGCTACCGGTCAGTACTCAACTATTGCTGGTGGTTATTGCAATATTGCTGGTAATCAGTATGATACAATAGGTGGTGGTTATAACAACATTATTAATGAAAATACCATAACAACAGCTTGCGGTTATTCTTTTATTGGCGCTGGTTATCAGAATTTAATTGATGGTGAATCAGTAGTAATTGTTGGTGGTAGAAACAATTGTATTATCGGAGATTCATACTGCAGCTCTATACTCGGTGGCTATAACAACACAATTAATGCGCTTAATAATGTTCATATAATCGGCTCTGGTCTTTCTGCTACACAAGCTAATACAACATATGTTAATGCTATAGTATCGCCCGTCTATTGTGGTGTTAGCGGTAGTTCTAGTTCCCAATATAGTGGAGGTATTGGGGGTTATATTATATTAAATGGTGGCAATAGTGGTAACTATTGTTATCAAGATGGCGGAGCAGGGGGTTGTATAATAATGTGTGGTGGTCATCATGCTTGTGCTGGCTCGATTAATACAAGTAGTGGGTATTTTGGTCGTGGTGGATCTATTAATACCTATTCTGGTAATTACGGTATCGGTGGTACAATCGATGCATCGGCTGATTATGCTTGTGACGGCTCTATTGCTTATGTTCTTACTTGTGCAGGTTCTATTATTACATTAGCTCGCGGGTTCAGTTCTACCGGTGGAACAATTAATACATCTGCCAGCGGGTGTGGATATTTTGGAGGGAGCGGTAGTATTGCTTGCGGTGGGTATATTAATACTTCAGCTAGTGGTTTAAACACTTTTGGTGGTTGCATTAATACTTCAGCACATGGTGATGGAATATGCGGTGGTTCTATCAATACATCAAACGGTGGCGGTTCAATTAATACTACAGGATCTGGTTATATTCAACTCGGTACAGCATCTGCTAATACAATGACTCAGCTACAGGGTAGTGCTACAGGTAGTAATAAAACAATTACTCTTCCTAATGCAAATGGTACTGTCGCTCTACTATCCGATCTCCAGGGAGATATAACATCTAATTCATTAACAACTAATACACTAAACGTATTAAGCACATTAAATGTAGCAGGTAGTGCTAATTTCTTTAATACCACCAATCTTAATGTAAGCAGTAATATCATTTACTTCGGTGAAGGTAATACCGGAAATGCTCTAGATCTCGGCTTAATTACTCACTTTGTTGATAGTAATAATAATCGCTATCAACATACAGGTTTAGCTCGTCGAGCTGGTCAAAGCTCACCTGCCGTTTGGACATTATTTTCCGGTCTTACAACTGAACCTGGTGATGTCGCTTCTGGTATTAATTGGTCTGATCCATATCTCACCGTTGATACATTAAGTGCTAATTTAATCGGTAATGTAATTGGTAATGCAGATACGGTTACAAACGGTGTTTATACAAATCAAACTTATAATAATCCTAGCTGGATCACATCTTTAGTAGACACTAAGATTACAGGTACAAAATTTGTTACAAATAGCGGCTTTAATAATTTAATAACAAATACATTAACAGTTAATAATCTAAGTGCTACAAACAATATTACAACACAAGGCACGATCGCTGGTGGAACCAATCTCATTACTTTAACCGACACTACATACACATTCCAATTATCTGATAATGGTAGTATGATAGGATCGCTAAATAATACAACAGGATTGAGTGCTACATATAATCCTGCAATAACATATCCAGTCGGCTATCAAGTAGGTGTGTTACAAGCTACAACATTACGCGTCTCCATAACAGGTACGGGTACAGTAATAAATCAAGTAAACGGATATTATAAGACAAATAAACAGTATTCAGTTGCAACATTGCTCTATGCAGGGTCACAGACGGGGTGGATATTATTTGGCGATGTAGCGCCATAATTTTACATTAACCGGATCCAACACTTTTATTGCATAAAATAATAACAACTTATATAATATCATGCTTAACGTAACTAATTTCGGAGTAATGGGTGAAATCGGATCATTAACTTATACAATACAATATCTTATTGTTGCTGGTGGTGGAGGTGGTTCAGCAGGAAAAAGATTAGGTGCTGGTGCTGGTGGCGGTGCTGGTGGATTGTTACAAGGTTCATATAATATAAAAAATACTAATAGGTATAATATTGTTATTGGTAAGGGTGGCTTAGGTGGTATTTCAGGTGGTACTACAAATACTCAAGGGCAAAATTCAATAGCATTTGGTCTTACTGCTATTGGTGGCGGATGGGGTGCTGGATTTAATAATGGTTCTACAGGTGGTAATGGAGGATCGGGTGGTGGTGGTCTTGGTACTTTTGCTTCTGAAGTAGGATTAGGTACACCCGGTCAGGGAAACAATGGAGGAATTGGTGGTGGTAGTAGTTCTTGTGCAGGAGGTGGGGGGGCTGGTAGTACTGGATTTGGTAATAATGGTGGAAATGGTTTAGTTTCATTTATTACAGGAGTATCAGCATATTATGCAGGAGGTGGTGGTGGTGGTAATACTACCACAGGTGGTACTAGTGGTTTAGGTGGAGGAGGAAATGGAGGAGGAACAATCAATCTTCATGGCACTAACGGAAAATCTGGTACTAATGGTTTTGGTGGTGGAGGAGGTGGGGGTGGTTATAGTGGGCCTAATACCGGACCATATTCAAACGGTGGAAATGGTGGAGATGGTATTGTAATAGTTTCATATCAATCACCTATTCAACTTGGAACCGGTGGTACGGTGACATCCTACACATCAGCAGGCTATACATATTGGGTACATTCGTTTACATTAACCGGATCCAACACTTTTATTGCATAAAATAATAACAACTTATATAAATAACAATATATGGAAATCGTATTACAACCGGCACAGACTATCTCATTAAGTGCAGTTCAAGTAGAAGCAGTAAGAGATCTGTTCACAGAACAGAAGATCATTGCACGTATTAAAGGTCTTCCAAAAGGTGTTGTTCTATGGAGCGGTTCAACAGAATACGCTGCAGCTAGTGCTTGGACTAATGCATCAGCTTTAGCTCGTGCAGCAGAAGTTCTTAGCCTTTCAAGTATTCCTTGGGCATTTTAATCTTGCTATAATTTAAGAAAGCAAATACTATAGGTGGTATGAATTGCCGTCTATGTAATAATATCATTGAACCTGAACGCCTTAACGTTCTTCCAAATACAGTAATGTGTGCTGCTTGTGCTAATAAGCACAATGTAGTAAAACCGAGAAAGGCCTTTATGGCGTTTGATCATAAGACTGGTGGCGAGATTCAAATTGTTTCAGCTGATTATTATGAAGCAAATAAGAAGTATTTCATTCCTATGGGAGCTCGGTCTGCAGTAAAGAACTTTAGTAAGAACGTTTGTGCATAAATATAATAAATATTATATATTATGTATGACAGAGATAGCAGTATTTTAGGTGGTCTATACACCTCATTTGTTACAGAGAAGTATTATAATAATGAACTATCTCCTCAATTCTGGCATAATAATAAATTTGATGAAGAGGTAAGAGAAAAGCTTCTTCAAATAGCAAAGGACTTCTACAATCATCTAAAACTCGATGTCCCTGTATTAGATATTCAGCTTACAGGCTCTCTTGCTAACTATAACTATTCAGTTCTATCAGATCTCGATGTACATATCATTATAGACTTTAGTAAGATTAATAAGGATGTAGAGCTTGTAAAGAAAGCTCTAGATGGTGCAAGATTTGTCTGGAACATGAGACACAATATTATTATTAATAACCATGATGTTGAGCTTTATGTACAGGATGTTAATGAACAGCACGTATCTTCCGGTCTCTATAGCCTGTTACATGATGAATGGATAAAAAAGCCGCATTATGATCCACCTGAAATAGATGAACGTGACGTGAGCTTAAAATTTCAGCAATACGTAAAAGAAATTGATAGGATGGAAGAACAGGTAGATAAAGACAACCTATCAAACGATGAGTATCTCGCTATCAGTAAGCGTGCTGAAAAGCTTAAAGATAAGATACAGAAAGATAGAAAAGAATGTCTAGCAAGAGAAGGTGAATTTTGTGTAGAGAATCTTGTATTTAAAGCTTTAAGAAATACAGATTATATAGAAAAGATAATTGATATTGCTGCAAAGGCTTACGATAAGCAGTTTGCAAGTTAATAATTATCTTGCGTTGTGATAGGCTGAGGATAAGACGTTCCAGTCAAAGCTATAATTGATAGTTCCGAATATCAAAGGAGCACTGGCGCTACCAGGAGGTGCAAATATCTTACCGTCGAATTGCATAGCAGCTGCTCTATAAAAGTCAGTCGCAGGATTAGCATTTGTGGATGTAACACCAGTGATATCAATATAACTAACAGTGTTGTTAGTCGGATCATAAATAGCAGCTCTTGGGTTTGTACCTACTGTTTGATCTTGCGTTGTAACAGGTAGACAGAAAACACGCCCATCGGGTAAGAGAATGGACTTGCGTACAGATGTTAAAATAGGCGTTGTTTGTGTAAAGGTATTTGTTGTCTCATCATATATTAATGCTGAACGGTAATTCGGTGAAGGGGCAAGATACGGTGAACAAAATACCCGACCATCAAGAAGTGTTACAGCGTGGTAATACCTACCAGCTCCGAAAAGATTCGGAGGACCAGAAACAAAGGATGATTGTTGTGATGCAGGGTCGTAAATAGCAGCTGATGTAGCTAGTGACGGGACCATGAAGATTCTACCACTCGGCAGTAAAGCGCAATCTCTATAAAACTGATTTGCTGAACCTGCATTTCCTGTACCATATGCGACAGAAGTAATCTGTGTAAGAGTATCTGCTGTAGGATCATAAATAGCCGGGTACTGCGAACCATAAGGTGGTAAAAAGACTGTACCAGCTGTAGTACCTGGTATGACACTAGGATCGGAGGGTAACATGATCGAACTCCAATAATCTGGTGTACTGGTTGTATTGCAATAGATACGTGTGCTTTTTGCTATAACTTTGTTTTGATTCGGATCATATACGGTGATCGGAAAACTTGTACTTGCCGTTGTTGGTGCAGGTATATTACATACAGTCTTATCGTATAAAAGAACACAAGTCTGTATAGTACCAGTCTGAACACCGGTACCAAACGTTGGTGTAGCGTATGTCTGTGTCTTCGGATCATATATACGCATGGAGTTGTTCGAACCTGTGACATATATTTTACCGTATTGAGAACCCGAAACTAAAACAGCACATGTGTTAATATTACTAACCGTAGGAGTTGCTGTTGATAATGTATAGCTATTAAAATAATTTGGATAGTTAGGATCTTGGTATTTGATATAATTTGATACACTCTTCATATTTCCGCTAAAAAGCGGCCAATAAACTATACCTGTAGAACGCCAATCTAAATTAAATCCTCTATTAAAGTGTAGGACACCTTGAATACGCAGGTGACCGGGTTGACCAATCAATCTACCTGGTCCACCAATTTTTAAATGATCGTTTGTAGGCATAGTTAGCTAATATTATAAATTATTTATGTATATAATATTAAGCTTGTGCCTCAGTCCACGATAGTCTAGCAAATACATTCGTCGCATTAGATGGATCGAGATTTGTCGCTGTAATATAGATAATATCAGGACCATCCGGATATAGATTTGCAAACGCGTTATTTGAGATAGTAGCGCTAGGTAGTGAATTGGTTGTACCACCGCCTAATATACTATTACCCAAATCACGCACAGCTGAAAGATCAACTGTGAGTTTTGAGTAATTTGAAGTGCCGATTGAAGGATCAACATAGAACCCATACACACTTTCTCCACCTGTAATAGAGATCGCTGTTGTAGGTACAACGATTTGTGCTAGACTCGAACCACCAGCTGGTATAAATGTACCGGAAGCTGCTCTACCATTGAGTTTGAAGTTAATACGAAGACCGCCGACACCATTAGCACCGAGCTTAGCAATAATATCCATACTTGCAAGCTTAAGCTGCATACGGTTGATAATTTCCTTAATACCGAGAACGTCAATCTTACCACTGTCAACTGTTGGTCCCAATCTGATTGCCATGATCAATTGATCAGTAGCTCCAGCTGCAATAGCTACAGGTGTTGTACCGTGACCGGCATTAAAGTTAAAGTTGAGATCGTTATCAAATCTACCATCCATAATAACACTAGAACCCCAGTGCGAAAGTGCAACAGCTGGAGGCACGTTCGTTGTACCACCGGTTGTTAGGACGACACCCATGAGCTCGACATTCGTCGGAGCGGTTGCTGAATACGTAAAGGTCTGCGCTGTGCCGTTACCACCTGTTTGTATACGGGTTAAACCAGTTAAAGTTGTAGCTGTCTTTCCTGTGTATTTGATATACTCGATAGTTTGGCTTGAAGTATTACCTGGTTGTACAAGGCGTACAATACCTGTATTTGGGAATAATGAAGTATCTTTTACGTTAATCGTTGCTGTTTCTGTATTTGCTACAGTAGCTGTTATTGTTGTTACCGGACAAAGAGTATTTTCCTCATAACGACCAGGTAAGTTACCAGAGCGCATGTAGGCCTCGGTATTAGTGTTATTATTGATCATCTTATGACAGAAGGTTACATTACCGTTAGCTGCACGGAAGCCCCATCTTACAAACCCAGCACCGTACCATGAATAATCAATATATAACATCTGCATCTTCGTAACATCTATCTTAAAGTTACTAGGACCTGTACCATCCATTTTATCGATATTCCATGCATCTTGACGGATACGTGTATCAATTGTCTTACTAACTATTGCGGTTGAAATTGTTGAGCCTTTATATTCAGGGGTAATATACAATGATGTATCACTTGCTATTGTAACAATACGATAGCTCATGCCCTTAATAACAATATTATCCCCAGGTGCGAGCTGACTACTGAATGCTGTACCGGTACCGGTTACAACGTTTGAGCCGTTAGTAGCGGCGACGGTACCGGCAATTTGCTGTGTACTATTACGACGAACAGCATATAAATACTGACCATCATGTTCAAAGAATATACCGTTTTGTTGATCAAAGAAACCAACCCTTACTGTATTACCATAGGATGTTGTCGGCGAAACAGTAATAGGAAATCCAGCAGCTGTTGTAGCATTGAGTACAACAGTATTAAGATATGTGAATGAAGTGTCACTCGGAACAGTTTGTACTTCAAATGTACCATTGTAACCTGCGTCTGTTGAACCTGATACATTTACATAACAACCAGGCTGGAGACCGTGCGGTGTCTTGGTATTAACTGTTACTGTACTGCCTATAGCTGTACCTGAGGAGGTAATAAGATCTATATTAAAAGCAGGTCTAAAAATTGTACCCGTACTAAATTGAATGCCTTTACCGGCCTGATAGCGGAAATAACGGCGGGTCTGACGTACGAGACTTGCGTTCGGTGCCCCGGAGCCACAAGTAAATTGCACTCCACCGTCAAACGCTCTGTGAATAGCCCAACCTGTTGGACGACTATAGAGGTTAACTGAGCCTGCTGTATTAGAAATAGCACCTACCGGTGCATTGACTACAGTGAAAGTAAATGTTGTAGCATTCGGTGTTGTTGCAACCACCCA
>Ga0208616_1000166_pt1 | contig 22781 bp, 25 predicted proteins | sample CryBogCBE16Oct07_FD_184575 | JGI IMG/M metagenome (GOLD analysis project Ga0208616, IMG submission 184575) | Freshwater microbial communities from Crystal Bog, Wisconsin, USA - CBE16Oct07 (SPAdes) (version 2) | ecosystem: Environmental > Aquatic > Freshwater > Lake | place: Crystal Bog... | reverse complement strand
AGGAGGAGCAGGAGGAGCAGGAGCAGCAGGAGTAGCAGGAGCAGCAGGAGCAGCAGGAGCAGCAGGAGAAGCAGCAGGAGCAGGAGAAGCAGAAGCAGCAGGCTTCGGCACTACATGCTTGAGCTTGGCAACCTTGGGCTTTGCGGCAGGCTTAGGCGCAGCGACAGGCGCAGTGACAGGCGCAGCGACAGGCGTAGCGACAGGTTCAGTGACAGGCGCAGAAGAAACAGGCGCTGCTACTGCGTCGGGACAGAGCTCACGAAGAGCATCAATTGTGGAGGAAGGAACGGACTTGCCCTCAACGAGGAGCAGGAGGGTTTGTGCGAAGAGGGAGGAAGACATTTGTGTAAGAAGAAAACTTGGAAGCGGATGCGAACAAAAAAAGGGTAGGTAGGACGCGTCAATTTTTTCAACCTATCATAGTAAGGATGAAACCTATTATAGATTTGGTCATGTCATATATACCAATCATATTGCTCGCATTTATTGTAGCCTGTACGATATATAGTGAGATTGTAGGAACATGTGTACCTTGGCATAAATTAAAACTTCTTATTGAAAGCGCCTTCTTTGGACGAGGTGGTGTGAAAGTCCTTGGCTAGAACTAAAAAAATGAATCATTTACAACCCAAGAACTTAAAGAGCATAACAATGGATACTCCTGTACCCGATACACTTATCCGTGCATCTGTACAGGGTATTGTCTACTTGATTAATTCGCAAACCGGACATGTCTACACATATAATACTGAATCGCCCACATATATTGGACAACTAGAGCGTATTCCAGAGAATGATAAGCATCTAATGTCCAAACAGAACGGCTGCCTTCATTATGCGAAGGTGAACTACCGCAGTGACATTCGCGAAGTAATGGAAGCACTTCGTAACACTCATTGAAAAAAATGAAGTATTCGTTACCAACTAAGGTAGAAATACCAATGGACGATATCTTACGCCAACGTAAATTACTAATTTGGCGTAAAATTCTTGAAACATTCCCTATTGAGCCGCATGTCCGTAATCGTGTTACACGGCAAATCCTCCCGCAATCGCTGGTGGATGTAGCGCCGCCTGCGCCGCCGCATAAAGACGACGCTCCGCACGATAATATGAAAGTTGCTCCTCATTGCTCGCAAATTGATATGTAAATGTACTATGAAGAATATTGTAAGTACTCACTTGAATATAAATAGCCATATCGGCATTGTTCTCTATTTTTTGACCCTCGGTCATCGTTGGCGCAGAGACAATTTGCGCCGGAGTCTGTTTGAATACAGGAGGACCGGTGCCATTTGTACAAATTGGCAAGGGCGCAAGAGAAATAGACTGAAAAATCTCTGGTGGTAGATTTGGATAGCGGTTGACATGTAACTGTTGTCCAACACGATAATCGGATACTTCTGTATTGTTATAGAACTGATACCAGGTTTGTCCAAAATCACCTCTTAAAAATTTTAAATAAATCGTAAAATTGTAGTTTTCTACTTTTTCAAAGGTGTTCCATTGCCGCTGTAAGGTAAGAAGGTCACTTTTAGTACGATATTTTACACCTGATAGATCGTATACATATTGGGTACGAACGCCTGCTGCCACCTGAGCAGCAAGATTTTTTTGGTATTTAGACGACATTTCTTATTCACATTAAGAGGTTTTTAAACCGAACGCTCCTCATCACCCTCTCCCTCATCCTCCTCGGAGAGATCCTTACTATAATCACGAACGCGCTGCTTTTCTCGCTGAGCACGATTAAAGCGTAGATGCTCGGCATACTCCACCGAGGTTTCATAGTCCATTTCATCAGGGCTTTCAATTGGATACTCCTCATCCGAGGAGCGACGCGAGGGCGAAGATTCCCAAATGGGCACTGTGGCACGCTCGGTAGTCTTGGATAGCTCCGCCTTTAGCGCTGCCACCGCCAACGCTGCCATAGACTTTGCAACCAACTCCGCTGCCTCTTTCGCCTCAATCGTCTTTTTAATCTGCTGCGCAGCAGCGAATGATGATACAGGGCGCCGGCTGGGAGCAGTGGACGGAACGGAGGAAGGAACGGTGGAAGGAACGGAGGACGTAGAAATCATAGATGCCATTGTAAGAAAGTAAGGAGGGTACGATTCGTATACTCGTTACAAACAGATTCAATTTTTTCCGCCCTTTAACTATCATCAAACATCATCATTCCCTTACCGTTCCTGATTTCGAACACATTCCATGCCTCGCCGTAGGTGAGCATAGTCGTTTTACGGCTATTATTACGCGGATCCATAGGTATAGGACCGAGGATAGGATAAAGAACGGGTAGAACGGCGCGAGTAAATTGGAGGGTGCCAGCGGGATTGGTCGTATCAAACCCGCCAAAGGTAATACTATATACATCTTGGGGTACAGGATAAGTATAATCAAGAGGCATACGAATATTTTTCCAGTAGCCGGTCACTTCACGAAAGACTGCGATTGGCCACTGCTTGATGCGGTCAATATTCGAAATATTCAGGCGTAAACTGGATAAGAATGGAGAACCGTCAAACGCGGTCAATACTGAGAGTTGTCCTGCCTGCGTGGACGCATAAGAACGGAGACCCACCAACATACGGCTCACTGAACCAATCATATCAATGGTAAACGGGAGTTGTACAGTTGCCGAATAGGGCGGCGATGCAGCAACAAATGAATTGTCCTCGATGGTAAACTGTTCGTGCCGAATATTGGTAAACGGAATCTGTAATGTCTGGGCTTTGAGCCATGTATTGGCATCACGAGGTAAATAGAGTTGCGTCGATTCAAGGGACATTTGAACAGGCGCTAAACTGGACAAAGGGAGTGTAACTTGTGTGGCATCAATAGGACCTCCCTTCACACTTTGGATAAGTAATGGCTTGCCACCCCACGGCGCCGGGTTGAGCCGTCCATCGCTCGCTGTAACAACATCTGTGAGTTTTCGCAGATATATGCGTATACGGAAACGCTGTTGTTGAAGGGCAACTAAAGGCAATCCAGGCTCAAAGAGCCCCTGGGAACCAAGAATAGGAATAGGTACTCTTAGCGGTGCTAGGGTGGCAGAGCGTCCAAGAGCAAGGGGTGTTTCAATATGAGCACCCACTTCGTCGTTCATAAGAAATACATTACCCGTCTCCGATTCTTGACGCAGTCTCCATGCTAAGTATTCACCGTAGTATTCATGAATAATGACCTGGTCCTGGAACAACTGTATTTTATCGATCATTTGGAATCCAATACTATTCGTATAACCAAAGGTGACCCCGCTCGCATCGGTCACAAGACCGGTAGGATTGGCAGCAACAGCGAGCGGCGGCAGCCATGTAGGAAGTTCAATATGTAGATAAAAGTATTTCGCAAAATCGCCTCTATGGTCAATATCAAAATCGACCCAGCGCCCCCAATCAGGCTGGTTACGCGGTTGTGTTATGTAGATTTCCTTTGTGAAGGGAACCGAACGCATGTAAACGCTGTGAAAAAACGATACTTTAGGATTTGCGGTAAAGAAGATATCCTTCTTGCCGCGAGCAACAAGTTCCATCAACCCACCGGACCGGGATGTCATTCCTCCTTATTGTAAGAAGCACAGGATTTTAAACCCTTCTTATAGTAGAGATGTTCCATCCTTTGATGACTGCGTTCACAGCGCTATTGTTTCTTGTCCTCACGCCCGGTATTCTCGTTACACTTCCTCCTAAGGGTTCTAAGTTTGTAGTGGCTTTAACGCATGGTGTAATCTTTGCGGTCCTATACCATTTTACGCACAAGGCGGTCTGGCACTTGACCCAGAAGATGGAGGGCTTTCAGAATGAGTATGTGCTGCCACCGGCGATAAAGAACGGCGATGTCTGTAAGACGCAGACCTGTATGTGCAATGGCGCGGAGATTGCCCAGGCGGGACGATGCCAGTAAATAATTTACAGAATGCGGCTGTCGCTTTGCGGAACCGGTCTAAACATATAAACCCCAGAATCACTAACGATGAGTTTTCCGAACATTAGTACAGGCTTTGGTCTTTCGGCACAGCCGGTAAATCCGCCTGGACTGAATGACATTAAGGCGACGGATAATCGGCAAAATGTGATTCTTACGACGATTCGTATTCCAGATGACCATATCTGGGCGAATGGTCTTTTTCAAAATGTCTATATTATTTACCGCATGTTGGAGGTGATGGGACTCAAGCCATGGCTGATGGTGGACAATAATCAAAATCATAAGGATGCCACGCTCCACGAGAAGTTTCGTATGTTAGATTTTAAGGAGTACGCCGCTGCGCCATTTCCGGTCTCCTCCTATCTTGAAATCGGTATGTCGTGTGACCCAGGCATTCGCCGCTTTTTCCGTTCTATGGGCTCAAAGGTCTCAAAACTATATCTTGGCAATATTCTCAACATTGATATTGAAACGATGACATTCCTTAAGAATGTAAATTTTAGTCATCATGTAGCAGGCGAGATTGACGAGATTTGGGTGAGTCCCCACTACGATTTCCATGCGGAGTACGCCGGTTCAATCAATGCCCTTTGTGGGAAAACCAGAATTGCTCCATATCTTTGGGATCCCATGTTTATTCAGGATTTAGGGCAAGTGTATACTGACAAGGGTCTTGGACCGGAAACTCCACGCACCTTTGTAATTATGGAACCGAATATCAGTTTCCAGAAGAATTCAATGATTCCTATTATGGTTGCGGAGGCGTATTATCGTCGATTTCCTGGACGCGTTGAACAGGTGATTGCGATTAATGGTGAGCGACTCAAGCAGAATATGTATTACACTTCGTCTATTCTGCCTTATATAACTATGCATAGAGACGGTAAACTACAACTTACGCCGCGCGCGCATATTGTAAATCTAGTAAAAGCGTTCCCATCAGCGATTGTCATTATGCACCAGGTGAACAACGAATACAATTACAGTTTCTTAGAGTTTTTTACGATGGGATTCCCTGTTGTACATAATATTAAGCGATTCAAGGACTATGGATATTATTATGATGAGAATGACTTTGAGGGCGGTGCCGACATGATTGATAAGATTATTAAGTTTCATACAGGAAATAAACTTGCGTATGCTGCGCAGGCGAAACAACTTACATGGCAGTTTTCTGTTAACAATCCAACGAACATGGCGGCGTGGAGAGATCTCTTGTTTACGAAGGTAGATTCCGCACCGGCAACAACGGCGCAACCAGCAACGGCGCAACCAGCAACGGCGCAACCAGCAACAACATCGCCGACAAAGGTAGCAAAATCGGTAAGATTTGCAAAATAGGGCTGCGGTACCCTCGTCGGTTTAAAAACCACCCATAAGACATCTTATAGACCATATGAAGGTTGGAATCACTGTAAGATTTCTTAATAGCTATTTTAGCGGCGGCATCCCGCAGGTTGCGTGTTCCCTTGCAAAGACTCTACAACTTGCGGGGCACGATGTAACGCTTATACACCCCGTGGGCGAGCAGGACTGGTTTATTGATGTGAAGCAACTTGCCGCAACTATGCCGCCACGCCGCTCCTGGTCGCCGGACTCCAAGGATACCTATGATATAGTGATTGAGGTAGTTTGGCATGTACCTGAAGGATCGCGCCCCACAATCGCCCAGCACCGTATTCTATGGGTTCACCAGCCCCCCGTATTTCACGATATCGAATCGTCCATCTATCCGCTCACCTTTGCGCCCCGCTCATTCAAGAATATTACAGGAATTATGACCTACGATTTCTATTCGCAGCAAGATGTCAAGTATCTTGAGTTTTTGTCAGGAGTCCAGGTTGTTCAAGTACCGTTTCTATGGAATCCAGAGGCGCTTGATATCTTTCGTACGGAAGCGAATCTGCCAGAGTGGAAGGATTCGGCAAAGCGTGTAGAGAAGCTCATACCGGCAGATGCACATCCGTCCGCCTCATGGTCTATTCGCATTATGGAGAGCAATTTCAGTAATACGAGCCACTGTAATATTCCAATGAATATTCTTACCCAGATTCGTGTAAAGGGTGATCCTGTGCGTTTTTGTGTACACAATGGTGAAACTCTTGCAAAGAACGATTTCTTTAATACGAATATTGTAAAGAATCTGCTTGTACCAGACATTAGCGGTGCCATGGTACCGCGTGTACGATTGCCGGATCTCCTACAAGAAAAGGCAGTAATTATCGCACATCAGCGTTTCCGTCCGCTCAAGACATTTATGTTGGATGCACTCTATCTTGGAATTCCGCTGATTCATAATTGCCAACTTCTAGCAACAATTGGTGCTCCTTACAGTTATAAACTCAACCAGATTTTGGATGCAACTGCCGCATGGGAACAGTTAAAGAAGGATTATGCGACTGGAAAGGGTATTTTTAATAATAAAATGTCGAATGTTCTACGAGAAGTCATCGTTCGCAAGTTTTCACCGAAGTTCCTAGCAGATCAGTATAAGGATCTTATTAAAAAGGCAATGATACCGAAACCAATTGTATCGGTGACTCATTTGCCAATGAAGGAACTACGCATTCATTTCTGTGAGATGTGGAGCGAATTTGTACCGAAGCATAACTTTTTTATGTATCTCTTTTCATGGATTGGTGCTACAAATGGTATTTCTGTTATTCTGGATAGTAAGACCCCCAATCTTGTTGTGTACGGACCGCTTAGCAAGGGAGAGGAGAAGGCGTATCCTGGTGTATCCAAGCTATGGTTTACGGGCGAGAATGTTTCGCCGCCGAATAATCCAGATATTGTGCTCAGTGTTGGATTCCAGTATAACACTTCGCCAAACTACATTCGTCTACCACTATGGATGATTGAGGTGAATTGGTTTGGTGCGGATCCGGCAAAGATTGTCAATCCTCGTCCTGTTTCTTTGGAGGCGGAGACAACAGTGGATCCGGCGATTCTTGATAAGAAGAGTAAGTTCTGTGCCTTTGTTGCGACCAATCCCAATAACCAGAATCGTAATATTTCGTTCCAGATTTTGGATAAGTGGAGGGGAGTCGATTCGGCAGGTCGGTTATTCTGTAATCGCAAGGAAGGACCGATTCCGGCGGGTCTAGGTGGCGGCGGCGGCGAACTGGCAAAAGTAGATTTCTATAAGGATTATAAGTTTGTGATCGCATACGAGAATTCAGCGGGTCCTGGCTATACGACGGAAAAGATTTTCCATGCAAAGGTGGCAGGTGCGGTACCGATTTATTGGGGCGATCCGTTCGTAGATCGTGACTTTGATTCTGCGGGATTTATCAATGCCAATCAAATTAGTCAACCGGATGAGCTTATCGCGTTGGTAAAGAAGATTGACGATGACAAGGAGGCGTGGCATAAGATGGCAGCGACACCGGCGCTATCGGCAAATAAGAAAGCACAGTGCGAACAAACTATGGAAATTCTAGGAAAGCGCGTATTCAAGCTTATCTTGGACGCGGAGGTAAAGACGGACTCATGGGTTAAAGCGTTAACTTTTGGTAAAGAGTATGAGACAATGAGTTTTCCAGTGAAGATTCAGCCAACGCCAGCGTCAGCACCAGCGTCCCTTGTAGTAGAAACTGTTCCAACATCGACGGGTCCTCATATGTTTGTTACGGCAGCAAATGCGAAGTATGTCGAGGCGGCGGTCAATGTTCTTGCATCTATGAGACAATATGAGCCAAATACACCGAAGATTGTTTATGTATGGAAGGATGTAACAGCCGAGCATAAGGAGGCGCTAAAGAAGTACGGTGCCACTGAAATCCGCAATTTCCCTGAGGATCACGGTCCTTGGCGCGATTTCTGGGAGCCACAGCACTTTGCGTGGAAGCTCTGGCTCCATGTGGACGCTATGAATAAGGCGCCATCAGGAACCTCAATTCTATATCTAGATGCCGGTATCGCCATTGCCACCCCACTTACAGATATCTGGAATGCAATTGAGACAAACGATATTTTCCTTATTAATGACAACGAGCAAACGAATGAGCGCTGGTGTCATCCAACATTTTGTAAGGAACTCCAGGTTACAGCAGTAGAGCTTGCTGCCAATCAGGTTCTGGGTGGTTGCATTGGTTACAAGGTAGGCGGCAAGTATGCGGATTCGGTATTCCGTCAAGCGATTAGCATCGCAGAGGAGAAGCGCGATGTGATTGTTGGTGAGAAGTGGAGCCCCTACTCTCAGGTGTGCCTAGGACATCGTCATGACCAGTCTATTGTAAGCATTCTTACGCAGCGAGCGGGTGCGCCTCGTCTACCGCTTAAGGATTTCTATTGTGATCGTTCTATGCGTGCAGCAAAGCAGTGGAATGTTCCACTCTATGTTCACCGCGGCAATTACAAGGATATTGTTCCCTTTACGGATGGTATCGCGGAGGCGTATGTTATTAATCTTGAGCGCCGCGCGGATCGTCTCGAAAAGTTTAAGACAACGCATAAGAATATTAAGGATCGTGTATATCTCTGGAAGGCAACGGATGGTCGCCAGATCACGCTAACTCCTGAGATTGTCCATTGCTTCCGTAATAACGATTTTAACTGGAAGAAGTCGGTCATGGGTTGTGCTCTATCGCATTTGAGTTTGTGGGAGAAGCTTGCAAATGATCCGCTCGCAAAGTCATATCTCATTATGGAGGATGATGTAGTCCTTAACGACCGTTGGATTCTACGCTGGATGGCATCTGTTAAGGATATTCCTGCGGATACAGATGTGATTTATCTTGGTGGTATTCTACCGCCGAATAAGTCAACCTTCCCGCAGGTGGCAGAGTATGTCAACGAACACTTCGGTCGCATTGCACAGAATACGCTCTTTTCACCAAACCCGCGCCGTTATTTCCATTTCTGTAACTATGCGTATGTGCTGACGCAGCAGGGAGCGCGCAAGCTTGTAAGCCTAGTGAAGGAGAAGGGCATTTTCACAAGCGGCGATCATATGATTGTGAATCATGGTGATAATCTCCTGAATATCTATTTTACAACACCAATTCTTGCGACTTGCTTCCAGGAGGAAGATCCTGTATACCAACGGTCGGATTTTAACAACTTTAATCGTGTAGACAACTTTGATAGCGATCTTTGGAATAATACAGAGTGCTTTTCAAAGGACGAAGTGTTTGCAGTCCTAAAGACCGATCTTCAGTCGCAGAAGTTTAAGGTAGTGGAAGAGACATCGTCTGCTGCAGAAGTAACCGCACCTGCGTCTGCTTCAACGGGGCTAACTACCAAGGCAGATTTTTCAGCGGCATGGAATCAGGTACTTCAGGCGGTAGCACTCAAGAATGATGATAATTTTAAGACGGCACTGGATGCGATGCTTAAAATGTGGATGGTACTTGCGGTAACGGATGCCGAGGTAGTAAAGCCGTATCACACAATGTTCGAGCAACTCCTAGTTGCCGACAATGAACTCTTTATCAAATACAAGACCGATATTTACAATATGCTCAGGGCAGGATTTGACCTGACGGACAATGCCAAGTGGGGTAAGATTCTTCAAAAGGTATCTCCGTCTACTGCTTCTATTTATACCGTACCAGAGACACAGACACAGACACAGACACAGACACAGACACAGACAACGATCCCTATCTTCTATCTCAAGACGATCAACCCCAACTTTTTTGAGGAGACTGACTGGCTCAACAGTATCTTCCCCAAGCCTATCCAGTGGGTTCCGCTCGAGTCTTATAATGAACTTATGAAAGCAGATAATCCTATCCTCCTGTTCCAGACAATTCCAGGCGAGGATCTTGCTCCTATTTACAATGGATTTACGGGTGGTTTTGAGCAGATGGGCAAGACGATGACAATTCTCCATTTGAGCGATGAATTCTCACGCGATCCTATTGCTTTCTACAGTTCTCCTGCCGTCAAGCGTGTTATTCGTAATTACTATCGTCCAGATCTACCACAGAATAAGCAGATTGATATTATTCCGCTGGGCTACGCAAAGGGGCGACAGGGTAACGCAACGCCAACTCCATCCTTTATGGAGCGTTCTTACACCTGGTCGTTTGCAGGCGCAATGGACCGCCCAGGACGCGATGCGGCAATTGATACGCTCAAGCGTACCGGCAACTTCAAGTTGGAGGCAAAGGCGCGCTGGAACGATCCGGCAAAACTCAATGCGGCGGATTACACAATGTTGCTACGACAGACGAAGTTTGTCCCCTGCTTTAAGGGGGCGTCGGCACTCGAATCGTATCGGCTATATGAAGCCCTAGAGCATGGGGCAATTCCTATTTATGTGCCAGAAGAGCGTGATACCTATGTGGATGTGCTCGGCAAGCACCCTATGCTCTCCTTCCCTACATGGGATAAGGCAGCCGAACTTCTGCCGGTACTAGCACAAAATGCACAGGTGATGGAGGAGCATCGTCAGGCTTTACAGGTGTGGTGGCAAACGAAAAAGGGAGACTTCAAGGCGAAGATTCAGTCTCTCAACTAACCATAGCAACCACAACTCACCGCTTTCGGCGATAACTTATTCCACTCATCAATCGTATACTGATTTCCCATAGAGAGATTACAACGAGTACAAATGGCTTTCAAATTACTGAGCGCTAAAGTTCCTCCTTTTGACTCTGGTTTATTATGACCAACATGAAATTCAAATACAGACATCCGGTTATTACACCAAGATATGGTACATTTTGCCTCATATTTGGGACCTACGGATGCCAGCCACACTTGTTCGCGCAGAGCACGAGGGATTTTCGCTTTTTTGTCTGCGGCGGGTGAAGACATATAAAGACCGTTTACCTAGAATATTGTAAGACGCCAAGATGTCAAATTTTAGCAATTTGGACGCCCTTCTTTGTAAACTGCCAACCCAAAAGCGGGTAAAGTTTATGTTGGTTGGCACCCATACAAACCAGACAACCGGTTATAGTAAAGTAACCTACAACATTATTAACGAATTGAATAAGTATCCTTGGCTAGATATTTATCATTTCGCTTTCCAGAATTTTGTTAAAAATCAGCAACCAAACCGCTTGTATCCACCGCGAGTGAATGTTTTTGATCCTTTTGCAAGCGAAACGGATAAGAATGAGCAAGGATTTGGATTCAGTCAATTATCGGCGTATGTTCGCCAAACAAAGCCTGATTATATGATGATTTATAATGACGCGAGCATTGTTTGCCGTTTTTTAGATAAGCTTACAGAGGAACTTCAACCCGAGGAGCGCACGTATAAGCTGATTGTATACATAGATCAGGTGTATACTATACAACGACCAGAACTTCTGGATCGTATCAATAAAGATACGGACATTTACTTTGCATTTACCGATTATTGGCGAGAAGTCCTCAAGCAGCAGGGTATTACCAAGCCGATTCATGTACTTCGTCACGGGTTTGAGCCCGAGGTCTTTAAGCCCCTTAATCGTGAGGCGATGCGTAAGAAGCACAATATTCCGCCCCATGTGTTTATTTTCTTAAATCTCAATCGCAATACGCCACGAAAGCGTCATGATATTGTTGTGCGCGCATTTGCGGAATTGGTCGCGCGCCACCCTACGAAGCCGCTGGGTCTCCTATGTGTCTGTGATATTGGACAACTGGGAGGCTATCCTATTCAGGAGATTTACACACGGGAGCTTTTGCGTCTGGGATTATCGCCCCAATTTCACGGGCATAAATTTATGTCATCGCAGCATTCTATGGCATGGGATGATAGTGTCATTAATGAACTCTATGCACTGAGTGATGTTGGAATTACAGCCGCCGACGGAGAGGGCTTTGGGCTCTGCCAGTTTGAGGCAATGGGTATAGGTATTCCACAGGTTGTGCCGTATATCGGTGGATTTCGTGATTTCTGTATTCCTAATGTAAATTCACTATGCGTACCGCCGAAGATGGAGCTCTATCTACCACTGGCACAACATGTCATTGGTGGAAAAGCTGAAATTGTAGATCATATGGACCTTTCGTTCGCCGCCGAGGATTATCTCTTAGATACCGAACTACGAGAGAAGCACGGGAAGGCGGCGCGAGAGACAGTGCTGAAGTATCGCTGGGAGGATGAGGTGAAAAATTTGGCAGATGTACTTAAGGCTTAAGTCCAAAAACGCTTTGAATTGCTCCTACAAGTTCACTCTCCCCATCTTCGTAGGTCATAAGATACATGGCAATAAAACTGAGCGCAATACCTATACCTTTGAAGAATCCTACTTTCTCTTTCAAAAGCACTAAACCGGTAAATGTGACGAGTATATTACTCATCATATTCCACAATAGATTGACGATAGTCATATTCTCATAGCGCAAAGCCTGTAAAAAAATAGCGGGTTGCATGGCGTACATGATCATTGATACCGGTAAAAACATCATACCCAGTTCTTTTAAGGATATCTTCTTGAGTATACTAAATGCGAGTGAATCAATGCTTGCCATACCGGTAGCAATGCCTATGGGAATCCAATTTATGCCAGGCATCTCTATTATATCTAATTAAATTGCTGTCATGGTTGGTCGCCGCCTTAGAAGATCTGTAATCTTTTTATTCGTAAAGTATTCAAAGATACGAAAGAGAATTTCTAGTATAATACCTGCATACAATATAGACTCAATAAAGTTATAGAATATGTAGTACATACATGTTGAAACTATATACAGTGTGTAGAATATCCATAGATTCTCTAGGTCCCCCTCTTCGTTAAGGAATAATTTGATAACAATACTATCACTCATTATTAGGATGGCAGTTGCGCTATTTACGGGCATGAATGGTGTTAAAGGAGAAGTCAATTTTGCTGAATCTCCAGCAGGCACAAAAGTGCACGCAATTTTTACCGAACTCCCGAAAGGAAAACATGGGTTCCATATTCATAAGGCGGGCGATCTGCGGGGTGAGGGTTGTAAGGGAGCATGTGACCACTTTCATATGGGAGCGAAACAATCCCATGGTGGACCACCTACATCAGCAAAAAATCAACAGAGACACACAGGTGACTTAGGCAATTTAACAGGTCCAGAGGATGAGGTATCGTATCTCTTGAAAGGTGTTCGTTTAGAAGACCTATGGGGGCGATCGGTCATCGTTCACGAGGATGAGGACGATCTGGGCAAGGGACCCTTTGAGGATAGTACAACGACGGGGCATTCAGGTAAACGCATCGGCTGTGCGATTATTGGGCGAGCTCCAACTGCTCACTGTAGTGCACCCGCCAAGACTCGTAAAGTCCGCCGTAACCATCGGCATAACAGCACCCCATAAACCCTTTACAAGGTAAATGAACGGATAAATTACCAAATCGTAAGGCGCCGTATCTTGCCACATATACCGTCCGTCACACGGCGCCGCACGCACACCCTGAATCGCCGTATTCATCTCCCATAGCCCATGACGCATATGTTCCTGTAGCAAAGGCACCGCAGTACCGGCACAGTGTGACTCTACTGACTGAATCATGTAGTTGAAGAGCCAGGTTGCCAGACAGTCAACACGCCAGACTCGCTCATCGGCGACCCCCGTTTTGAACCAATCACCGCGGTCCGCCGCCAAACGCAACGGTACATCACGTAGTTTCTTCATAAGAGACGGTACATGAAATACCTCTAATACAAACTTAAGGCGCAAATAGCATGTTGCCGCCAGCACAAAGTCCGTGTCCTTACGCAGCGCAGCCATAATATCCGCAACCGATCCTACAGCATCCGCACCCAACCGACACACATAGTATTTTGTTAGAAACTCAGGCAAATGATACGATCCAAACAGCAGCGAAAACAACTCAGCATCTGTATTGTGGTCACAGTTGTTATGAGGAAAGACGAATTCGGTATGCGCATTGAGTGTATAGAAATCAGGAGAAAGCATTACAAATTGTGTATAAGTTGTCCGGTTGTTCAATTTTTCCATTATTCGGTAAACTTACAAACTATTAGTATAAACACTATAAAATGAAAATCATTGATGGTTTTATATTTTATAATGAGTTGGATATGCTAAGTTACCGTTTGAATACTTTAAAGAATGTTGTAGACTACTTTATACTTGTAGAATCTACACATACTTTTGTTGGAAAAGAGAAACCGTTGATTTTTCAAATGAATCAACATTTATTTGAAGAATTCAAGGCTAAGATTATTCATGTTGTTGTTAAGGACTTTCCTCATAAATATCCAAAGATCCAGTTTAAAAATGAAGAGCAGTGGGCAAATGAATACCATCAAAGGAGTGCTATAATGCGTGGATTTGAAAAGATAAAATATACAGATGAAGATATTATTATTATTGCGGATGTGGATGAAATTCCTGATCGTGATACATTATTAAAGATAAAGAACGGGCAAATCCCTGTAAGACTCAATACACTTGAAATGGATTTTTACTATTACAATTTGAATTCAAGACTCGCTAAGAAATGGACTTTATGTAGAATACTTACAATTAAAAAGTTAAAAAATATGAATATGTCGTGTGCAGATATCCGTAAGATTCCAGGCTATGCTCCAATTATAAAACATGGTGGATGGCACTTATCGTATTTTGGCGATAGTTCTTTTATTAAAAATAAGATAGAATCTTTTTCACACCAAGAGTTTAATAAAGAGGAATTTACCGATATAGCAAAGATAGACGAGCGTATAAGTAAGTCTGCCGATTTATACGATAGAGAGCATAATCATATTATACAGGTACCGATTGTGGCAAATACATATTTACCACATGAGTATACAACATACTTAAGTACATTTGTTGGTTAAAAAATTGAATAATCTATGCTAGATTATTGTATAGTCAATGGAATATACAGACGTAGAATTTGAAGAAGAATTTGTGATTGTACCAGCACACGAACCAATGATTAGTTGGGTGCTGGTAGATGAAGTTGAGGCGCGTGAATTAGAAGAAGATCATGCGAATCGTATGCGAGTCAAGGCAGTACAAAAAAAATTCTATATAGAACTCGTGAAAATATCCAGTATGACGGGTAAGAGTGTAGCCGAATTGAGTGGCGGATGGGCAGATGTTATTTTACAGCAGGCAAAGGCATCGGGTCGCAAGGTTACAGAAGTGAGTCAGCAGTTGCGAGAGCGCATCTTTGCGGTAATTGATAAGAAGGCGGAGCCTGAAATCATTCTAAATCCAAATGCGTATAGGGATTTGGAGCCTTGCTTTCCGCCGGCGAGAATTGTTTAGTTGGCGCCGGTCTAAAAAAATTGAAGTCACCCTACGGGAATTTTTAATTCACACCCCGCACTCCAGAATGTCCGATTGTCTTATTTGTAAAGCGTTTACCGGCAATGCTGTTCAGCATCAAGAGTGCCCAAATAAGAATGTTCTATGCCGCCGTTGCCACCAACGCGGACATATGACACATATGTGTGCCGAGAAGTGGAGTCACTGGGAGCGCCCTACTTCCATGGAAGAGCTCATTCCTTACCATATTAAGCAGCGTTATCGTATTACCTCCTCTACAAATCTTACCTTTCAAATGCCTAGATCGAATGATACAGTAAAAGAATTACATACTGCGAATGAGATTGTAATTCCCGATGAGTACGCCGGTAAGAAAAAGCGAACAGATATGATTAATATTACCGGCAAGACGGAAGAGGTAACCTGGCATACCTTAATTATAGAAATTGCAGAGCGATACAATATTATTCCCAAGAAACCCACAAAGGGCTATAAGCCTTCCAGTGAATCTTACATTCAGGCGATTCAAGAGTGGGCAGAAGAGAAGGGTTACCGCATAGTTCGTAAAAATACCGTGGTAACTTAGATGGCGAAGCGTACACGAAGAGCTCGCCGACAAAACACAATTCCCAATAATGCTATTGTAAATGTTCAACAAGATCCTTACTCCCCACGATTTTTGATTGATAAAAAGACAGCAAAGAAGATATTAAATAATGCGGGTCCTACATACTTAGGCGGCAGGCGCACACGACGATGTGCTTGGTGCCGTCGGTAGGATCGCTTTAAAAAAATTGAAACTACAAGAATACTGTTTACACAATTCAGTGCGTACACAACATCCTTATACTTTCCTTCATCCAAGACAAACAATGCCTCCTATTCCCTCCTTTCCCACCCTGTACGGCAAGGCGTCCACAGGTAAAATCAAGATGTGGTCCATCAAAGTTGAGGACCAAAAGGATGCTTCGCATCCCAAGGGAGGCGTCGGTGCGATTACGACGACCCACGGCTACCTTGACGGCAAGCTTCAAGAAAATACCCGCCTGGTGACGGTGGGCAAGAATCTCGGCAAGAAGAACGAAACAACGCCGCTCCAGCAGGCGATCAACGAGGCGCAGAGCGACTGGAAGAAGAAGACCGAGGCGGGCGGCATGACTGAGAAGAAGCCTGAAGCAGAACCAGCCGGCGTCAAGGCAGACTCCGATAAGGAGAGTGTCAAGTCCGTCAAGTCCAAGCCGAGCGCCGAGAAGAACGCCAAGGAAGCGACCAATGCCGGCGGCGTTCCGCACCCGATGCTCGCCCACGACTACAACAAGCGTGGCAAGGACATCAAGTTCCCGTGCTACGCCCAGCGCAAGTTGGACGGTGTCCGCTGCCTCGCCATCTCGGGCAAGGGTCTGTACAGCCGCACGGGCAAGGCATTCCCGCACATGGACCACATCCGCGCCGAGATCAACAGCCTACCGAAGGGGACAATCCTGGACGGCGAGCTCTACAGCGACACGCTCAACTTCCAGGAGATTGTAGGGCTCGTCAAGAAGGAGACGATTAAGGATGCCGACAAGCCGAAGATGACGCAGATTTACCTCTGCGTCTACGACACGGTCCAGGATGGCACAAACGAGCAGCGCAACGCCTGGCTCGCCGACCTCTTCAAGACGCACAAGTTCAAGGCGCTCCGCCTTCTGCCGACGGATGTCGCCAATAATCTGGATGATGTCAAGCGACTCCACGCGGAGTATGTCGCCGACGGCTACGAGGGGCTCATCCTGAGGAACAAGGCGGGGCTTTACAAGGTGGGGCACCGCTCCGCCGATCTCCAGAAGTACAAGGAGTTCAAGGACGATGAGTACAAGATTATCGGCTTCAAGGAGGGCGACGGCATTGAGAAGGGCTGCGTCATCTGGGTCTGCGAGACGAAGGACAAGAAGCCGTTCAGCGTCCGCCCTAGGGGCACACATGAGCAGCGTGCCGAGGCGTTCAAGGCGGCGTCCAAGGCGATCGGCAAGAAGCTGACAGTGCGCTTCCAGGAGTTGACGGAGGACGGCATTCCGCGCTTCCCTGTCGGTCTCGCCATCCGCGACTACGAGTAACCTAAAACAACAAAAAACAAAAAACAAAAAAAACAAAAAACAAAAACCAAAAACCACTACCCACAATAAGGATGGCGAATTGGAGCCTAGACACGGCGACTCTGTCGCCAAATGAAATTAGAATACAAAAATTTACAGAAAATGCCACAGGGCACAAGTTTCCAACACTCAGTAAGAAATTCGCTTCATTATTCAGTCTCTATAATTTTTTTAGTACGCATTTGAATGATGACCCGAAACTCCTACAGCAGCATATTACGGAGAACGGTGAACCTATGTTTTCGGTAAACGATATTAAAAGTATACAGAAAACAATTCAACAGCAGAAGAGAAATCCTTTGACACATGAGAACACCCGGCGAATTCTTAGCCAGGTGAAAAACGATTATGCACCGTTGATGGATACGCCGATTTTAGGCGGCGGCAAACGGAGAACTCGTGGCGGTGCCGCCCCAACCGTAGGTGTAGGTGTGCCAGTCGCGACTCCAGCACCTCCATCGTTCTCCTTGCGTGATGCGAGTGCGCCAGGCTATGACCCAACGGATGATATGCTTGGTGTTGCACAGCGTCCTGGATTTGTAGATAAGAGTCGCAATAGTTTCTTTGACCGTATTTTCCTTAAGTTTGGAAATATGTATGAGAATTCCCCTTTTGCCCTAAAATTCTCACATAAGTGGGATGGTATCTTTTGGTTTATGTACTTATTATACAATCTAGAAAATGTAGATTTTTTTGGACCGTTCTTAAGCGCTGGACTGGATGCCTATGTTGTTGCAGTTCGTATGGCAGTCGATGCTATACATGAAAGTGTTCCAGATATATTATCAAAGCTTGGTAGTATTTTACCAATTGGTGTAGGTGGTTTTGCCGGTGAGGCATTAGGACAAGTGATAGCGACCCTAATGGGTGGATTTCTCTTGATAGGCACTATTTTTGTAAGTATTTCCCGTAAACACTTTGGTGATGCATTTAAGGCATCCCTTGAGATGATACCGTTGGTTGGCGATTTTCTTCTAACATTTGCCATGTCGGCAGAGACGAATTTGGACCGCATAAATGTATATCGTCATAAACTTATACATCAGTTAGAGTCAGTTAGCCCGCGACTCTATATGTTTGTAGATTATTGGGTACCGAAGTTGGAGCCGGTACAGCCTGAAGCCCCACCAACCCCCTCCCTCGCCGATATTAAGGATGATATTGTGAATAAGGGAATGGAAGCAACTGGCGCAAACAAGGCACTTGCGAAGGCACAGGCAATTACTGCGGATCCGTTGGGGTCTGCGCTCTCTGCTACAGGAGCGAATAAGGCATTGGCAGGTGTACAGAATGCGACGGGGGCTGCGACGGCTGCAGCGACAGCGGCTGCGACGGGGGCTGTAGCGGCAGCAACCCCTACTCTACCTCCTATGCCTACACTACCTGCCATGCCCACATTGCCGAACGCCGCAACGAACGCCGCAAAGGCAGCCCTCGCAAAACCAAACAATAATAAGGCATCCTTTGCGCCTACCCCCGTAGTCAAGCACGGCGGCAGCAGAAGGACGCGCAGATATAAACGACGCAATCGTAGGTATACCAATCGCCGCCGCAGATGAACTACTGCTACCTACTTTACATTCCTGGAACCAATAGAACGTATATTGGTGCTACGAATGATCCGGCACACCGCCTGAAACAGCATAATGGCGAACTTGCCGGCGGCGCAAAGGCGACCCGCGGCAAGCAGTGGACACAGGCGTTCTACCTATCGGGCTTTCCTGATTGGCGTACAACACTACAGTTTGAGTGGGCGTGGAAGTACAATAGCCGCGGCTACCCAGGGCTGCCAGGCAAACTGAAAGGACTCAAAAAACTACTTGCCCTCAACAAACCCACTAGCACGGCGATTCCGTATAGCCTATGGGCAAATCCCGTCGCCTTAGAAGCGACTCCGATGCAGCGCACCACACTCCAAAAAATTGACACCGCCAAGTTTTTGTTAGAAATCCAGCATTCTACCATGTCTTCTGTGACTCCTGACTCTATTGCGACTCTTACGACTCAGTTAAACGATATTGTGACGGAGCTCGGTCTACTTAAGGTGCGTATGAATGCGGCGCTAGCGAAGATTGAGGGACCTGAGTCGTCGTCGTCGTCGTCTAAGAAGAAGGATCCCAGCGCCCCTAAGAAGCCCCTGACCGGTTACATGCTGTTCTGTGATACGAAGCGTAAGGAGCATCCTACGGGGAAACTGAAAGCTGCAGACCTAGGTGCGCAGTGGCATGCACTTTCTGCCGAGGAGAAGGCAAAGTTTACACCGACTGCGTAAATCCACAAAATTGATATTTCTTTTTAAATGTTAATAGGTTGTTAAATGCTAGTAGATACCAATTCATACGCTGAACTTAAAACATACTATGACACTGTTCTTAATGTAGACAAAAGCACATATAAGTCCAGCAATGATGAGCCGACCCCCATTGCGTGTATTGAGGATATGCTTTCAAAGATTCCTGCGGAACTATGGGAGCGCAACGATTTGTCTATTCTGGATCCGTGCTGCGGCAATGGTAACTTTGGACTTGTGCTTATGAATATACTGATAGAGCAGGGCTATGATAAGCGTGATGTGCTAGAAAACATACTTGAGTTCAATGATATTAATACGGACCGGTTAAACAATGTAAATCGTATCTTCTGTGCCGATAAGTACGCACTTAATGTTACAAATGACGATTATCTTGAGAAGGAGACTACAGTGATGCGTGATCTTATTGTCGCCAACCCCCCGTACGCGAAGTTGCTGTTGGATGGTGCCCGCGCATCCAAGAATCACAATCTTATCAAGGATTTTCTACGGAAGAGTCTGGAGCAACTCAAGCCAAATGGATGTCTTGTGTTTATTACGCCTGATAACTGGATGTCGTACGCAGACCGCAATACGCTTATTCAACAGTTGACAGAACTCCAGATTGTACATTTAGATATTCACAGCGCAAAAAAGCACTTCAAAAAGATTGGGTCAAGCTTTACATGGTATGTGATTAAGAAGGCTCCTGCGACCGAGCCGATTACTATTTCAGGCATTTGGAAAAATAAGGCGTATACAAGCACTGTGCGGTCACAGGTTCGCAATTACATTCCGTTGTATTATACGGCGGTTGTACAGTCTATTCTTGGAAAGACGCTGGATAAGATGCAGACAAAGTTCAATGTAGAGACGAGTAGCGATCTTCACCATTACACGAAAAAGACGCTCATTCGCAATACACAGTCGGCGGAGTTCAATCACCGCCTTATTCATACACCAAAGCAAACGGTGTACGCTTCGCGACCGCATAAATATCAGACGGGATTCAAGGTGTTTATAAGCACGACCGATAAGTACAATGTATATGTGGATAACTGCGGTATGACGCAGTCAATTGCGTTTATCCGTTGTAAGGATATGCAGGAGGCAAAGGACTTTGTAAGCATTCTTCAGCATCCGTTGTATGTATTCCTCAATAATATCTGCCGATGGGGAAACTTCAACAATATTCGTATTCTACAGAGCTTTCCTGTACCGAGTAACCCAAAAAAAATATACGAATCGTTTGGCATTACAAAGGAGGAAATTGACTGCATTGTTGAATATACGTAGGGTGGCATTCAAAAATTTTTTGTTTTTTTTGGATTTTAGGGTGGTTGGTGTTTATTATGCGCGGTACGCAGGGTCGCCGTTGTCGCAGAGGAAAGGGATGCGTCCGTAGGTCTTCTTGTAGTTCTCGAGGAAGCACGACTCGTACGCGTGGTAGGTCTGCGCCACAATCTCCACGCGCGTGCCGAGGATATCCACCGTCATTGCGGTACGAGGGATCTTCATGCCGTACATCTGGATCTTTGCGCCGAGACCCAGGTAGAAGTCAAAGGTGTTGTAGACGAATCCGTTCGTCTTGGAGCAGTCGCCAGACTTGGCGCGCTCTGGAATGTGGTGCCCGCAGAGGTAGCTGGCGAAGCGGTCAGCGAGCCCTGTGCGGCTGCCGCCAATCTTGACAATGCGGTCCTCAATCGTAAAGATGTAGAGCCACTCGTCCTTCTGCTTGAACTCGGCAAGCGGGATAAGGGGCTCAATCTTAACGATTGTCTGGCGGCGGCGCTCGCCGTTGGGCTTCAGGTCGTTGTCGGCGACAATGTTGGCGACCAGCTTGAACTGGTCTTTCTGTGCATATGTGGACCACTCCGCCGCATCAGCCTGCGGAATGAGCTTGATCCACGATTTGAACTTGGACGCCTCGTGGAGCGCCGTGACAAGTTTACCAGTGATATCCATTTGGAGGGAGGGAGGGAAGGAAAGATGCGTCTGTGTGCTTGTGGTGAAGAAGGGCGCTTACTGGTCTCTTAAGCACCCTGAGGGGGCATCAATTTTTCTCCCAGCTAAATTCAGCAGAAAATAGTCGGTTTTTATATGCACGAATTCCGCTGTAAGCGGCACAATAAAAAATTTTTTTTTTTTTGATTTTAGGGTTTTAGGTTTTTTAGGTTTTAGCACGCCTTGAATGCGCGCCAGAAGCAGGGCGGCGCAATCTGGTGGACACCGTAGACAGTCCAGCCCTCGGCATGCGAGCGCTTCTTCTTTTGGTCGAAGATCTTCATCTCAGTGCGCGGCATGTTTGTCGTCACCAGCATGACGATATCGCCGGTAATGCGGTGTTGGAGTGCGCCCTTCATGATGATGAAGCCGTTCTCCGTCTTTTGGAAGGCGAAGAGCAGCTTATAGTCATCGATCTTGCGCGGGTTGGTCTTGATATGCGGGAAGAGGCGCGTGAGCGTGGTCTGTGAGTGCTCACAGGGTACCCAGATATCGTTTGTGGGCGTATCAGGGACTTCTAGCGCCTTGAGAGCGTCTAGAGGGTAGTCCCAGAAGATATTGTTGCGGCGCTGCTTCTCAGTAGTCCGATAATTATCGGTCCACGTGGGATCTCGCTCAAGTCCAAGCGGCAGGACAAGCGACGCGGCGGTGCGGTCGGACTCGGCGTCCGAGTCAGGGAGGGAGGGAAGGGGGATGGAGGAAGACATCTCGTGCGTATGAGGATGTATGATTATGCTTGTCAGGGCAATAGTCTCCCAAGCACCTCGCCGACATTTCAATTTTTCTCGCACTTAGATTCAGCAGAAAAAAATCGGTTTTTTCTATGCAAAAATTTTGCTGCGAAAAAAATTGAAACCCATTTTGCCCTCTCTGCTCAACATTGTGCCGCCTTCCAAGTCCTTACATCTCCTTTCATTGTAAGCCTTTCCTTCCTCCAAATGTCTTCCTCCAAGTCCATCCTCCAGACCGAAATTACTTCCCTCAAGGCGACGCTCGCTGAGCGTGACGCCCAGATTGCTGCACTGACGGCTGCAGCAGCAGCAGCAGCAGCACCCGCCGCCGCGCCCAAGAAGAAGGAGCGCAAGCCGCGCGATCCTTCGAAGCCGGTCATGCTCAGCCCCTACCTCGTCTTCTGTGCTGCGCAGCGCGCTGCGCACACTGGACCCACCAAGCTCTCCGTGAAGGAGCTCGGTGTCGCCTGGAAGCTGCTCAGCGACGAGCAGCGCCTCAGCTACAAGGCTGAGCCTGC
>Ga0208616_1000159_pt1 | contig 22918 bp, 19 predicted proteins | sample CryBogCBE16Oct07_FD_184575 | JGI IMG/M metagenome (GOLD analysis project Ga0208616, IMG submission 184575) | Freshwater microbial communities from Crystal Bog, Wisconsin, USA - CBE16Oct07 (SPAdes) (version 2) | ecosystem: Environmental > Aquatic > Freshwater > Lake | place: Crystal Bog... | reverse complement strand
ATAATTCCAATGATAATTTCCATGATACAAATTCCTTTACGTAAAAAAATTATACTAGTATTTAACCATCACTAAATATCACTACATAAAAAGTGAGTGCCATGTTAGAAATTAATCCCAACTATCTTAAAAAGTTATTTGTTGTAGATAACTTTTATTCTGATCCGCACAGCGTCAGACGATTCGCACTGAGTGTTAATTATGCAGCAGATTTAAGATATTACAAAGGTATTAGATCAACAGAAGCATACCATCCCGACAACATAAAAGAAGTATTTGAAAACATCATGGGAGAAAAGATCACTAATTTTCCTACTAATAGCCCCAACGGATGTTTCCAAATTACCACATCGAGCGATCCTCAAGTATATCACCATGATCTGCAAAAGTGGGCAGCTATGATTTATCTTACACCCGATGCTCCACTAGAAAGTGGAACACGTACACATCGATCAAAAGTATCAGGTGCTGCAAGAGCAGGTGACCCGGGCACTGATCAAGCATTTGAAGGCGGATTTTTAGATGCAACTAAATTTGATATTGTAGATTCCACAGGCAATGTATATAATAGATTAGTTATTATGGATGCACAGAGCATACATTCGGCCGGTACATACTTCGGACAAACTAACTATGACGGTCGTTTAGTTCAACTATTTTTCTTTGACTAATATGAATAATTTAAAATATAGCATCATCACTTGCGAACACGATCCAAACAACATTCCATTTTTAGTAGAACTCTACGAAAGCCTGGTTGCACAAACATATGGTAATTGGGAATGGATTATCTATACCAACAATAAGTGCACTCCTGCAGAAATTCCGGATACTATTTTTAACGATCCACGAGTAAAAGTATTTGATACTCGCACCAAGATTGTTAATATAGGAATGATTAAACGTATGGCCTGCGATAAATGTACAGGTGATGTGTTTGTTGAAGTTGATCACGATGATTTATTAACCCCGGATTGTTTAGAAGAATTAAACATAGCATATCAAGACAACGAAGTAGGATTTGTCTACAGTGACGATGCTATGTTCGATATGGATCCAAACAAACCATTTATTCCTTATATGAAGGAATACGGTTGGACTCACTATACATATCCATTTAGAGGGCGAGACCTAATTGCTATGAAGACGTTTCCTCCTACCAGCCAAAGTTTTTCCTACATTTGGTATGCACCCGATCATGTAAGATCGTGGCGTCGTGAGGCATATTTTAAGGCAGGCGGTTACAGCGACAATGCATTTGTATGTGAGGACCACGACCTTTGTATTCGTACCTATTTAACAACCAAGGTATTTTACATTCCTAAGGTATTATATATCTATAGAATTACAGGTGTTAATACTTCAATAAATGAACGCAATGCACAGATTCAAGAAAGAACTAGAGAGTTGTTTATTGAAAATGCTCGTAAATTAGCAGAGAGGGACTCGCAATTACGAGGGTTAATGAATGTAGATATCGGCGGCGGATTAAATCCTTATCCTGGATATTATACTGTAGATTTACGAGAAGGATCTAATGTTGTTGCTGATTTAAATAACGGTATTCCATTACCTGATAACTCAGTAGGCGTATTAAATGCCAGCCACATCATAGAACATCTGCATGACAAAACCAAGATCATGGGCGAAATACATCGTGTGCTAGCACATGGTGGGTGGGCATTTATTGAAGTTCCTAGCACAGACGGTCGCGGCGCTTTCCAAGATCCTACTCATGTCAGCTACTGGAACGAAAATAGTTTCCTATATTATACCGATGCTTATCTAGGAAACTTCATTGATAATCACACAATTCGTTTCCAAGAGTTTCGTAGAGAAACATTTTTCCCTAATGATTGGATGAAGAATATGGATAGTTGTGTGACTGTAGCGTGGCTAGTTGCTATTAAAGACGGCGGGGAACGCTTTGCAGGCGAGCTCAAGATTTAATTTTTACCGATAAATATCTATACAAGACTGAGAAGAAATGTATAATTTTATCAAACTTATTGCCGAAGGGCGCGATCCTAGCGATCTAGTTCAAATAGAACTGGACTATTCAAGGAGCGCCCTTGACCCTAGTCTCAGCAAAGAATCCATAGATTACCACTACGGAACACTTTATAAAGCCTATGTTGATCGTTTTAACCGAGGTGAAGGCGATCATAACTTCAATGAAGCAGGTGCTTTCCTACATAGTATCTATTTTGCTCAATTCCAACCTTACAAAAGCGGCAACGCTCCCAGTGGTGCTATACTAGAGTTTATCGAAAAACACTACAAGGGTTGGGACAAATTCAAAGAAACATTCGAAACTGCTGCTATGAAAATACAGGGCAGCGGTTGGATTTATCTGAGTAAAGACGGTAAGATCAAAACCATCGTCAATCACGAAATTAAACAAGATATATTGTTGCTTGTAGATTGGTGGGAACACTCTTTTATGACAGATTTTGGTACTGATAAGGAAAAATATCTAGCAGGACAATGGAAAATCATTGATTGGAATCGTATTAATATTAAACTGGAGGGCGTGTAATTGTTATCGAAAGACTAATTTATAGTCACAAAATATGTTATACTTTAAACGGAGAATAAGTATGCCCAACAACAATGTAGAAACAGTCGTAGAAATTGAAGAATACGACGAAACAACAAATGAATACGGTCCCGATGATTTTGGATTTGTCCTAGGACCAGATGGGGATTTAAAGAGTTTTATGATTCCAGAACACTTAATGGATGATCCTCCGGAAGAAGTCTTGATAATTCTAAGCCTATTTGGCATCGATGACATACACGACCTAGAAAATCGAACACTACACTAACAATAAAAATATGGTAAATACTTCTATAACGCAAGTTTATAGAGGTATTCCATGGCTTTTAACCCCCCATTATGTCAAGTATTAATTAACACAGGCAGCGGTCCTAATGATGGGACAGGCGACAGTATTCGAGTTGCCTTTGAAAAAGTTAATAGCGCACTTTCTACCCTTTACACAGGAGGTGGTCCCAGCGGACCAGTAGGGCCACTTGGGCCTAGCGGACCTCAAGGTGCACATGGTTCCCAAGGCAATCAGGGAGCCATAGGTGTTCAAGGTATGAGCGGTAGTCAGGGCATGGTGGGTGCCCAAGGTTGTCAAGGTGTTATAGGCTATCAAGGAGCCCAAGGAGCTACAGGCTATCAAGGGTATCAAGGAAATTCAGGCAGTCAAGGTTCTCCAGGCGCAGCTGGCAGCAACGGTCTAACTGGTCAAAAGGGATCGCAAGGCAGTGCAGGATATCAAGGTTCCCCCGGAGCACAAGGTTCCCCCGGGTTTCAAGGTTCTCAAGGTGTGCCAGGTCCAGTAGCAGGCACTAACGGACAAATTATATATAACAACAGCGGCTCTCCTGCAGGGTTTGGAAATACCAACGGAACTGACCTAAACATATACGGAAACGTCACCGCGTATTATACATCTGATATTAAATTTAAAGAAAACATAGCAGATATTACCAACGCATTATCCATAGTCAATGCCATTGGCGGCAAGACTTATGATTGGTCGGATCAGTATATTGCCGGCAAAGGCGGTGAGGACGGTTACCATATTCAAAAGAACGATTTTGGTGTAATAGCACAAGATGTTCAATCAGCATTTCCTCTAGCAGTAAGGGTCAAAGCCGACGGCACTCTAGCTGTTGACTATCAAAAATTAGTTGCCCTAGCCTTTGCGGCTATTAAAGAATTAACTGATCGTGTTAATCAATTAGAATCTAAAAAAGAAGAATAAGATATGGCTAATAGAATACAATTAAGAAGAGACTATGCAGCAAATTGGACTAGCTTTAATCCTATTTTAGATCAAGGAGAGCCCGGTGTCGAAGTAGATACAGGTCGTATGAAGGTCGGAGACGGTGTAAGCCAATGGAGTAGCCTAGGTTATATGAGTCCTGGAAATCAAGGGCCACAGGGCTTTCAAGGTATACCGGGACAAGGGGCACAAGGTGCACCAAGTAATGTTCCAGGACCACAGGGCTATCAAGGACCCCGCGGATTCCAAGGTGCAGAGGGATTTGGATATCAAGGATTTCAAGGCTACAACGGAAGAAACGGATGTCAAGGCCCTGTAGGTGCTCAGGGCGCTCAAGGCGCACAAGGGATCACCGGAGCCCAAGGAGTCCCAGGCATAGGTGGTGCTGGCGGTGAAGGTGGGGCTCAAGGTTATCAAGGAGCCACTGGTGCTACCGGTGCCACAGGTGCTCAGGGATCGCAAGGTGTTCAGGGCGCTGCAGGAACTGGATCTCAAGGTGCCCAAGGATCTCCAGGTGCAGCAGGATTTACAGGATGTATTTCAGGTACCGGATGGACAGAGCTACCCAACGGATTAATAATGCAGTGGGGACAAGTTAACCCAACCCAATCACCACAGTATGTAGCTTGGCCTAGAACCTTTCCAACTGGAGTATTTTCAATATTAGTCACACCGTTTGCCGACGGTAAACGAAGTGGGGCAGTAGCCAGTTACGGTGACAACGGCGGATCTTGGCCTGATCCAACAACATCGGGTGCGTGGCTCGGTGCAGGCGAAGGTAGAGTCTCTTCATGGGAAATAATACCGTTCTATTGGATGGCTATAGGAAATTAAAATAATTTAAACAACGAGCAATAATATGGCTAACAGAATACAATTAAGAAGAGACACTGCTGCAAACTGGACAACTAATAACCCTACATTGGATCAGGGCGAACCAGGTTGGGAATCCGATACAAAGAAATTTAAAATTGGGGACGGGGTTACTAGCTGGCAAGCACTACAATATACAGGAACCATTGGCTACCAAGGCTACCAAGGTGCTCAAGGATTACTGGGTCATCAGGGAGTTATTGGTAATCAAGGTTACCAAGGATTCCAAGGGCCGCAGGGATCACAAGGCAGTCAGGGATCACAAGGCTCACAAGGCAATCAAGGTAATACTGGCGCACAGGGATCACAAGGAAGTACAGGTTCTCAAGGATCACAGGGCGTTACAGGCGCACAAGGTAGTCAAGGCACTCCGGGAACCAGCGGCGGTGGTGGCGCACAAGGAGCAATGGGCTACCAAGGTAATACTGGCGCACAAGGAGCCACTGGTGCTCAAGGCGCTATAGGAACCGGAGCCCAAGGAGCTCAAGGTGAATCTGGCTTCGGAGGATACGGCCCGGTGTATATGCTGGTAGCTACCGGTGCTAGTAGTGCTTCTCCAGTACTTTTAGCAGGCACTTATCAGCTGGTATTAGATACTCGAGTATCTGCATTAGACGATCATCCTAGTAAAGATTATACTGTTACTGTGACACAATGCGGTAGTATCAGCGGCGGCGGAGTTAGTGCAAGTGTTTCTACTTCAATTTATATGGCCAGACAAGGCGGTGCTGGATATGGTAGAAATATGTACGGCACCAATATTAATGCATCTGGAAACTTTACATTAAACTCGCCTGCTTCAATTACACTAACACTAAACGATATCTCTTCGAGTTATTCGGGGGTAAATTCACAGGGATCTATCCTTACCATTAATAGAGTATAATTTAAGATGTTAGATTTACAATGGTTGACCCATAATAGTGCACTAGGAACATTCTCAGCCGGGTCTGCAATTTCTAGCATACAAATATCTGCAGGTTATTCTTCTTACTATACTGTTATTGCAGGAAGTTTACCCAAAGGGTTATCAATGTCCACAAGCGGACTAATTACCGGAACACCTGCTGTTGTTCTCAATACTACCACGAGTAAGTTTGTAGTAAGAGCTAGAAGTTCAATTTCAGGCAAGGTTGCAGATAAAACATTTAATATTACTATAACCAATGTAGTTCCGCCGGTATGGACAACTCCTGCTGGGTTTATTGCTGTTAACACTACAACCAATGTCAACGGTACTGCAATTAATAATGAAGAATTATCTATACGATTAACAGCAACATCGCCATTAAATTTACCAATTGTTTACAATGTATCTGCAGGCTCTACTTTACCACACGGATTAAACCTATTAAGTACCAGCGGATATATTGCTGGAATTGTTTCAGAAAAAATTTACCCAGGTACAGTACAACGATATAATTTTAGTATAGATGCAGTTAGTGGAACTGCTAGATCTACACAGACATTTAACATCACTGTAATTAATCCGTTTACGCTAACAGCAGACGATACTATCATAGGATTTAGTTCTACCAGTAGCAATATCTATATAGGAAGTTTTTCAGGGGTACATGCTTCAACCGGAACTTATACTAGTATAAGTGCTATCCAGGCGCCGGAATTTTTAAGAGATTCAAATTTAGGTGAGATAACTTCTAATAGCAAATATTATATTCCTGTAACAGCCTATGATCCAGATCCATTATTAGGTCCTATTGTATATTCTTCTATCTACTCAATAGGCGATGGAGATTTTAAACGCATACCAAATGGTCTCACTTTGGATCCAAATGCAGGTTATCTCTACGGTTACATTACAACTCAGACCAACTTTAAACAAGTATACGAGTTTGTTATCAAGGCTACCAAATACGATAAAATATCCGGTGCCAGTATTTCTACTACAAATACCTTTACCATTTCTACAATGGCCGAGTATTACGACACTATAACTTGGGAAACAACTAGCACACTAACGTCATTGTTAGAAGGTAGAATTAGTCAGTTATCGGTAGTGGCATCACATATAGATACAGAATGGCCGTTACTATACAGATATTTCGGCGGGGATCTTTTGCCAAATGGACTTAGTTTAACTATAGGTGGGGATATTATAGGATCTACTACAGCATCTGGAACTTATACATTCGCCGTATTGGCCTGTACATCAACTTATCTTTATAACAATATTATATTAGACGGTGGATGGGGATACACTACTGGCACACAATTATTCAGTAGTAATGATTTTGTTTTAGATGCCGGTGGTTCAAATGCGGTCTACGATGAAAGTACTACAGCGTTTGTTATTGACGGCGGCGGTTCTACAAATAGTTATGACTATAATATAGATGCCGGAACCACTGCTACAATCTATGATGTAAACAGCTATGATTTAGACGGTGGAGGTGCATCTGCTCTGTTCACTATTACCAATTTAAACGTAGACGGTGGTTCTATAGCCAGTGTCTACGGCGGTTACGATCTAGTACCGGGACTAGCATTGTCGTTGACCAACGAAGATGATCCAAATTTGCTTGGACCAGTTTACCCTTATCCATTTTCTATAAAAGAATTTACATTAACTGTTCTACCATCTGTTTACGAATATACTGACATTTATGTAAGGCCTTTCTTAAATCCAAGTACAAGAACATTGTTTAGTAATTTTATCAACGACACATCAATCTTTGTGCCAAGTATGTTTTATAGGGCAGACGATCCTAATTTTGGACTTCGTACTGATATTAAAATGTATCTCGAATTTGGAATTCAAGAACTAAATCTATCACAGTATGTGCCTGCTGTTCTACAAAACTTCTATAATAAAGCAGTTTATTTTGGGACTCCTAATGTAGCAGTTGCCAAAGATAGCACTGGCAAAGTAGTCTACGAAATGGTTTATGTGCCTATGGTTGATCCATCTAACGGAGTTAAAGCCACTGTGCATATGAATCACAATTCAACATATTACCCTGCTAGTGTAGACAATATGCGATTAGAATTAAGTTTAATAGCAGTCGACGGTCACTATGTTTCGATTAGTACTACATACTTGCCCGGATATATGACAACCTATCAAAACGATATGCAGCCTCCGGGTTATAAAATGGTTGTTCCTCTGTGTTATGCCACTCCGGGTAATGGAGTTAGAATTTTAAACAATATACTGCACTCTAGTTTTGATTTTAAAATGTTGAACTTTGAATTCGATCGGTTCGTTGTAGCTAATAGCCTAGACAATAGTGGCGCTAAATACATCAAATTCCCAAGACATACTATTACTGATCAAATATATTCAGACAATTATCTATTTGGCGGCGACGGAATAGAATGGGTTTTTGACGATAATAATCCACTACAGAATAATATATGACCAGAATTACTTGTTTACCACAGGCCTCATTAACTGATAACCTTATACTTCCGGTTGTTGATACATCGAATAGTCCACCTTTAACAAAACAGGTATCTCTAAACGATATTATTGCTGCCACATTAGGACCAGATGGTCCTCCTGGGCCCAGTGGTCCTAGCGGAGCTGTCGGTCCTACTGTAGACTTTCAAGGCACAATTAGTACAGCTATTCAACTATTATCGTTTACTGATGTATTACCCTATCAGGCCTTTGTGGCCATGGATACTACTGATGTATGGATTTACACAGGAAGCACTGCCACTGATGCTATAAACAGTTTTACTAACTTTGGTCCTTTTCAGGGCCCAACAGGACCACAAGGGCCAGAAGGCGTACATATTTCAGCAGCTAACGTAGATAATAGCACCGGTGTGCTAACTGTCACTATGAGTGACGGATCTAATATAACTGCCAGCGGAACTACACTCGGTCCTCAAGGACCACAGGGACCACAAGGAGTTCAAGGTCCGCAAGGTGTTGGCGTTAGAATTATCGGTAGCACCGCAACAACTTCTGGTGTAAGTTTACTTACATTTGATCCGCAACCAGAATACGGTGACGGTATTATCATTCAATCCACCGGACATCTTTGGATCTTTATGAATGCAAACCCTACTACTACTCCAGGTAGTATTCAGGGATTTGTCGATGTTGGAACTATTGTAGGTCCTCAGGGACCACAGGGACCCCAAGGTATACAAGGACCCACCGGAGCAACTGGTCCACAAGGCGTTACTGGTCCGCAAGGAGTTCAAGGACCTCAAGGACCCCAAGGATGGTATGTTACTGCTGCCGCAGTTACTACATCTGGCGTTCTACAGCTTACATTCAATAATCTAAATGTAATAAATGCCACCGGCGACGCTAGAGGTCCACAAGGCGTTCAAGGACCACAAGGCGTTCAAGGACCGCAGGGCATACAGGGACCACAAGGACCACAAGGCATACAGGGACCGCAAGGAGTTCAGGGACCACAGGGCATTCAGGGACCACAAGGACCGCAAGGGCCACAGGGCATTCAGGGACCGCAAGGAGTCCAAGGACCGCAAGGTTGGTTTGTAACTTGTGCATCTATCAATGCCACTGGTATTTTATCTTTTGGATTAAACAATTTAACCTCTATCACTGTCACAGGCAATGCTCGAGGGCCGCAAGGAGTTCAAGGGCCGCAAGGAGTTCAAGGGCCGCAAGGACCAAAAGGCCCACTTGGTCCTCAAGGCATACAGGGACCTCAAGGCATTCAAGGACCACTTGGCCCACAAGGACCACAGGGAGTTCAGGGACCTCAGGGAGTTCAAGGACCACTTGGGCCACAGGGACCCCAAGGACCGCAAGGGGTTCAGGGACCACAGGGAGTTCAAGGACCACAGGGAGTTCAAGGACCACTTGGCCCACAGGGGCCGCAAGGACCGCAAGGGGTTCAAGGGCCACAAGGCATACAAGGACCACTTGGCCCTCAGGGACCACAAGGGATTCAAGGACCTCAAGGAGTTCAGGGCGTCCAAGGACCACAGGGACCAAAAGGGCCGCAAGGACCTCAAGGACCGCAAGGGGTTCAGGGACCACAGGGCATTCAAGGACCGCAAGGACCGCAAGGCGTCCAAGGACCACAGGGCATACAGGGACCACAAGGCGTTCAAGGTGCGCAAGGACCACAAGGTGCACAGGGACCGTCAGGTCCGTCGGGTGCTAGCGGAGTCACAGGGCCTCAGGGACCTCAGGGAGTTCAAGGACCACAGGGAGTTCAAGGACCGCAAGGCGTTCAAGGACCACAAGGTGCACAGGGATCTCAAGGGCTAAAAGGTCCGTCGGGAGCAACAGGCGGATGTGGACCAAGCGGCGCTACTGGTCAAAAAGGTGCACAAGGTGCTCCCGGAACTCCGGGCGCAACTGGCGGGCAAGGACCGGCAGGTCCGGCGGGGCCTCCAGGCACTCCGGGTGCAGCGGGCGGTCAAGGTCCAGCGGGACCGGCAGGTCCAGCAGGACCAGCAGGACCAGCAGGCGCTCCGGGAACTCCAGGTGCAGCGGGCGGTCAAGGTCCGTCGGGCCCATCAGGAGCAAAGGGGGCCCAAGGCCCACAAGGCCCATCAGGCCCAAGTGGCCCGGGAACACTAGCAGGCACAGGCGGCCAAGTTGCATATTTTTTATGTTCTACTAAAGTAACAGGCAATGCCAACTTAACAGTTTCCTCTAACAATAGAACTAACTCATATTCCAATTTAAATGTTGGTGGAACTCTTTATGTCAGCGCAGGTAGTGCTGGCAGCAAATGTTGCACAGGTATAAAATTTGCACCATGCAACCCAGGCGGCGGCAGTGGCGATGCTGCGTGGATTCGTTATTGGGCACCTAGTTCAACTAATGAGTCAACAGTACTTGAACTAGGTATATCTAATGACGCAGGGGCCGGTGGCGATCATATTTGGCTTAATACTGGGGCTGGTGTATACATATCCAAAGCAAATCAAGCATTTACTTCAGTATTTACTCCCTCATGTAATGCTCTGCAGGTGAATGGAGATATTGGAGCACAATACGGATACTTTACAGGCAATGTAGCTGCATTTTATTCTTCGGATGCTAAATTTAAAGAAAATATACAAGACATTCAAGATGCTATCGGTATTGTAAAAACAGCAGGCGGTAAGACCTACAACTGGACTGACTCATATCTTAATGCTAGAGGCGGTGCTTGTAATTATTTTAATAGAAAAGAAGACTTCGGTATCATTGCTCAAGATTTACAAGCAGTATTTCCTTTGGCTGTAAGAACTAGAGAAGACGGTTCTCTAGCATTAGATTACGAAAAATTAGTGGCTGTAGCATTCCAAGCTATTAAAGAACAACAAGTTCAAATCGATGAACTTAAAGTTCAAATAGAAAATTTATTAAAAAAGCTAGGTGATTAAACTATCCTGCCCAACAATAAATACACCATAACAGTGAATATTTAATACCCAATGGCTGTCCTTACCCCCTTACTGCAAGATACTTCACCTAGCGCAGGTACTACACACATTGTTGTGTGCGAAGCCAGCGCTCAAAAATATATCACAATTTCTCAGTTGCAGACATTGATAACTACACAAGGAGCAGCAAGCGGATCTGTAGGGCCCACGGGTGCAACAGGCCCGAGCGGTCCTTCAGGTCCTAGCGGTATAGGAACAATAGGCCCCACTGGACTAACCGGGGGAGTTGGTGTAACTGGGCCAAGCGGTCCTAGTGGACAACGAGGTGTTAGTGGTCCTAGCGGAGTTGCTGGGCCTATTGGTCTACTTGGGCCTAGCGGTGTAACTGGTGCTACAGGACCTAGCGGAGCCAGCGTCGGGTCTTATACTGCTACCAATATTGCAGGCGGATTGCCAGGAAGCATATTATATCAATGTGCTACTTGTAAAACAGGATTTATCAACATAGGCCCTAGTGGTTATGTATTACAGTCTAACGGCTGCATAGCTACTTGGGTCAATACTCAAAATTTTGCACCAAGTGCAGCAGCCTCTGCCAATGCAGTCTACATAAACACATTAACTAATTCTGATCTTAATACCTATTATCCTACTATGGTCAGGGGTGTGGGGGCAAATTATTCTGAATACGCATCAGGAAGTTTAAGTTTCGTAGGCAACACTGGTCAATTATCAACTCCAAATCTAAAGGTAAACTGCGGTGCCAATGCATCATCAACTAATTCTGGAGCACTTCGAGTTGTAGGTGGTGTGGGTATTGGCGGTAATTTATACGTAGGTGGTACTATCAATGCTTTCCAACTATGTGTTCAGAATACACTTGTAACTCAAAATTTAGTTAATAGTCCAGATATTTTTACAATTACCAATGTTACAAACGCTGTAAGTACTAACACAGGTGCTCTTTCTGTCAAAGGCGGAGTTGGTATTGGCAAAAATTTATATGTAGGTGGAAATTTATCAGTCACTGGTACTATATACGGAGCACACATAAGTGGCAATGCTTGCAGTGCCACTAACCTGTCGGGCGGATTTTCTGGGGATATTCCTTACCAAAGTTCGCCTGGTCAAACTACCTTCTTACCGATCGGTGGTAACTGTACAGCATTATTTTCAGTATGCGGGTTACCAGCATGGCAAGGGTTCTGCAATATATCTGTAGGAGTTGCTAATACTGCAACAAATCTCAGTGGAGGTATCAGCGGACAGATCCCTTATCAATCTGCTCCGGGAGTAACATCATTTATAAGCACAGGATCAGCAGGGCAAGTATTATCTAGTCAAGGTTCTTGTACTCCTACCTTTGTATCATCGGTTCGTGCAGTAAACGGTACAGCCAGTACCAGCACCAGCACCACACAAAGTTTAACAGTACGCGGCGGCCTCGGTGTTCAAGGTTGTTCGTATTTTGACTCTAATGTCAATATTGTTGGTCAACTATATCATACCGGACTCAGTCCTAGTTCGGGAATAAATGTAGATCAATTATATACAACTAGCACTCAACTTACATTAAACAAGGCCTGGCAAAATACAGGAATAAACGGTAGCTCGTTAGCCAATGGAACATATATTGTTCAAGTGTTGGTCAGTGACCAAACACAAGGCGGTGGTGAATCAAATATGTATTATAGTGGTATTATGAGCTGGTATAGCGGTAACGGCTCGGAAACTGCATTTGACGAAATTGTATTACACAGAGCAGGCGGAGTAGCAGCCACTGGTTCTATATTTTTACAGGTTCAACGTGTCAGTTCAGGATCTCCTCAGTTACAAATATCCGGCTTGACCAATAATACAGGCGCTAGCACTTATACATTTAATATTAGAAGAATGATATGACACAAAGATTAAAAGACGGATTATCAATAAACGGCATTGCATTTGTAGATAGTTCTACAAATGTAACAGCTGCCAGTGTGCATATCATAGGCAATATAGCATCGAATAGCACATCAACTGGATCATTAGTTGTTCTAGGTGGTGCGGGCATTTCTGGTTGTTTAAATGTAGGCGGAACAATCTATAGCAACGGACAACAGGTGCTAACAGCAGGTAGTGGCGGTAGTGGATATGTAATTACTGTAACAGCAGGCACTGATACTGCTGTCAGTACTAGCACAGGTAATGTCAAGGTATGGACTACTAGTACCTTACAAACAGTTACTAGCCGCGGTGCCACTACAAATGTTCCGATCTCAATTACCACATCCTCACCGACAGCATTAAGTGTTACCGGTGGTATTTCTGCGGGTAGTATTAATTCAACTGGGATTATTACTGCCACTATCTTTGTAGGAACACTAACAGGCATAGCAACATCTGCAACTAATCTGTTGAATACAAATACCATGGTTGCCTATGCTGCTACTGCATCGGCGTTAGTGGCTGCTAATTCTTATATTATATCAAATACCACTCCAAGTACTACTACTGCTACTGGTGCATTGACAGTTGCCGGCGGTGTAGGTGTAGGCGGATGTTTAAATGTAGGCGGTACAATCAATGCTACCGGTGCTTATATTTGCGGAAGCCCTGTACTAACATTATCGGGACTAGGTAGTTTCGGAGTTACTAAACTGACGGCAGGCACTGATACTGCCGTCAGTACCAGCACCGGTGTTGTAACAGTTTGGACAACATCAACATTACAAACAATATCTAATCGAGGTAGTACTACAACTAATGCCATAAACATTACCAATGCCACTGCTAGTACTTCAAGCACTACAGGCGCACTACGTGTTTCGGGTGGTGTTGGCATCGGTGGGGGATTAGTTGTCGGCGGCACTGTAACTGCTACATTGTTTGTAGGCAATTTAATTGGTACTGTATCAACTGCATCATATGCCACTACCAGCGGATATGCTCTATCATTTAATACCGCAACATTAGTTGCATCTGCAGTAACTGCTCAAACTGCTACTACCAGTTCATTTGCCACTACTAGTGGATATGCTCAATCATTTAATACCAATACTACAGTAGCCTATGCTGCTACTGCATCCTCATTGGTAGCTGCTAACTCTTATCGTATATCAAATACCACTCCAAGTACTACCACTGCCACTGGTGCGCTAACTGTAGCAGGGGGCGTAGGCATCGGTGGTTGTCTTAATGTCGGTGGAACTATTAATGCTACAGGCGTTTATATCTGTGGAAGTCCTGCACTAACACTAACAGGTCTCGGAAACTTCGGTGTTACTGGAATATCTGCAGGAACTGATACCGCAATTAGTACTACTACAGGCGTTGTTAAAATTTGGGATACATCAACACTACAAACTGTATCAGGCCGCGGTAGTACAACAACCAATGCCATAAACATCAATAATGCCACTGCCAGTACATCAACCACAACAGGTGCGCTGCGTGTTGCTGGAGGAGTGGGTATCGGTGGTAACTTATATGTAGGCGGAGGCATTGTAGGAGTTATTTCTACTGCATCATACGCTACTACCAGTGGTTATGCACTGGCATTTAATACAGCCACATTAGTCGCTGCAGCAGTAACTGCTCAAACTGCCGCCACTAGTTCATTTGCTACTACCAGTGGCTATGCACTATCATTTAATACAGCCACATTAGTTGCCTATGCTGTCACAGCTACATCGTTGGGCACAGGTGCTTACAAAATATCAAACTCCACTTCGAGTACTACTACTGCCACCGGAGCACTGACCGTAGCAGGCGGTGTGGGGATAGGCGGTTGTCTTAATGTAGGTGGTACTATCAATGCAGGTAATATCACCATCTGTGGTAGTAACGTACTTACGCTATCGGGATTAAGTAGTCTAGGTGTTACAGGAGTATTTGCCGGCACCGATACAGCAGTCAGCGCCACTACGGGCAATTTAACTGTTTGGACAACTTCTACACTACAGTCAGTTACTAATAGAGGTAGCACTACTACCAACGCTGTGACGATCAATAATGCCACACAAAGCGTATCGACTAATACAGGTGCACTTCGTGTATTGGGTGGGGTGGGCATCGGCGGCAATTTATTTGTTGCAGGTAATATTACTGCTACATCTTTGACTGTCGCCTATACTACAATTACCCAAACACTGGTTACCAGCCCGGATATATTCACTATTACCAATACCACAAATGCAATTAGTACCACAACAGGTGCATTGGTTATTGCTGGCGGTATAGGTGTTGGCGGAAACATTTATACCAGCGGTACTGTATATAGCAACGGTGTACCACTATCTAATTTTAATACCTCTACTCTGGTTGCCATCGCAGTGACTGCTACATCATTAGGTAGTGGAATTTATAAAATATCAAACTCTACTCCTAGTACTACCACTGCTACAGGTGCACTAACTGTAGTCGGCGGTGTGGGCATCGGAGGATGTTTGAATGTCGGCGGTACTATTAACGCAGGCAATATCACTATCTGCGGTAGCAATGTACTTACACTATCAGGATTAAGTAGCCTAGGTGTTACAGGAGTATTTGCTGGCACTGATACAGCAGTTAGTACTACCACAGGTAATGTAACAGTTTGGACAACTTCTACGTTACAGTCAGTTACCAATAGAGGTAGTACAACAACCAATTCAATAAACATTAGCAATGCCACTGCCAGTGCATCAACTACCACAGGCGCACTTCGTGTGTCGGGCGGAGTAGGTGTTGGTGGTAATGTATATGTAGGTGGTACTATTTTCGGCAACTTAACTGGTGTAGCATCAACTGCATCCTATGCTACCACCAGCGGATATGCTCTATCATTTAATACAGCCACAGTGGTTACCAACGCAGTAAATGCATCAAACGCACAAACTGTGTCGGGCAATCCCACTGCAGGTGTTCCGATCGTTGTTGGAACATGGGGTGGGGCAGGTTGGTGGGGTCTAGGTTCAGCTAACTCGTGTAATAATCACAATTTAAGATTTGATAAAATTTTAAGTAATGCAGCAGGAGTTTCCTGGAACAGCGCAAGTGATATAAATCTGTATCTTGGACCAAACTTGGTGTTAACCACTGCCAGCATTGGCGCATATGCGTTACCAATAACTGGCGGAACTGTTACTGGTTCTGTATATGTTAATACATCTACTGCAAGTACTAGTCCAACTACAGGTGCATTACGAGTAGCAGGTGGTGTAGGTATCAGTGGTTGCCTAAATGTAGGTGGTACTATCAATGCAGGTAATATCACTATATGTGGTAGTAATGTACTTACATTGTCAGGGTTAGGCAGTTATGGTGTTACTAAATTAACAGCAGGTACTGATACATCAGTCAATACCACTACAGGAGCTGTTACCCTATGGACAACTTCTACACTTCAATCAGTTACCAACAGGGGTAGCACAACAACCAATGCTATAAATATTAGCAATGCTACTGCCAGTGCATCAACCACTACAGGTGCATTGATTGTTGCGGGCGGTGTAGGTGTAGGTGGTAATCTATATGTAGGTGGAAATTTAAATACAGCAGGAACTATAACTGCTACTACATTTGTTGGCACACTAACTGGTGTAGCATCAAGTGCTACATATGCAGTGACTGCAGGATACGCCAATAGTTTTAATACCAATACACTGGTTACAAATTCTGTAAACGCAGTAAATGCCACTACTAGCTTGTTTGCTACCACTAGCGGTTATGCTCAATCATTTAATACCGCAACTCTAGTTGCAACCGCAGTAACTGCCAATTCACTGGGCAGCGGTGCATACAAGGTAACCAATAATACTCCAAGTACCACTACCGCTACAGGTGCTTTCCAAGTATCGGGCGGCGTTGGCATCGGAGGATGTTTGAATGTTGGCGGTACGATCAATGCAGGCAATATCACCATATGTGGTAGTAATGTGCTAACATTGTCGGGTCTAGGGTCATACGGGGTTACCAAACTAATTGCAGGTACTGATACTGCAATTAGCACAAGTTCGGGTAATGTAACTATTTGGGATACATCAACATTCCAAACTGTATCTAACAGAGGTAGCACAACAACCAATGCTATAAACATTACCAATGCCACTGCCAGTAATTCGAGTACTACAGGCGCATTACGTGTTGCGGGCGGAGTTGGTATTGGTGGATCTTTATATATTGCCAATACTAGCTATGTTGCTGGTGCACAAATTATTACCACTGCTACCATTGCTAACTATGCTGCCAGCGGCGTTACCACTGGAACCACTTCTACATTTGTTATAAGCAATAATACCCAAGCAACTTCAACCACTACAGGTGCACTGGTTGTGCAAGGCGGAGCAGGTATTGGTGGCAATTTATATGTAGGTGGTATAATTTCTTCTCCGTTGGGTTCAGGTGGGTCCATTACCGGTGCTTCGCTAATAACTACAGCAGGTCTGGTAGTCAACGGTACATTCACTTCAACCAATGTTCAAGACGTTATCGGAACAATAGCTGGCCCTACAGGCACGGTTAACTATAATTTAAATGCAGCCAGTGTTTGGTACAACACTGCTCCAACAGCAAACTGGACTGCTAATTTTACTAATGTTAGCCTCACACAGAATAGAAGTACAGTGGCCACTGTTATAGTTGTACAGGGTAGCACTCCATACGCACCGACCGCTGTGCAGATAAACGGAACTCCTGCGACTATTGCTTGGTTCAATGCAGGCACTGCTCCTCCCGGTATAGCCAATAATATAGATATATTCTCCTTTGGTTTATTAAATATTGGTGGTACTTGGACTGTATTAGGTCAATATTCAACTTATTAAACTATGCCTAGATTCGCTACAATAAACGGTGGACTAACTGGATATACCACGTTAGATGAAGGTGCAGTAAATCCCAATGCCGAATTTGTTGGGTCCACTATGTTATTTTTAATGCCTACTCCCCCTACAGGATGGGTTAAAGATACTACAAATTATAACAATAGCGGTATAAGAATAACTTCGGGAATACCTAGTCCGTCTGGTTCTGTTGCGTATACTTCGGCAATGGCTTCCTATACATTTACTGCTACTACTAGCACTTCGTCAATTGGTAGCGTTAGCCCGTATACTCTTACCACTAACGAAATGTCTCCGCATAAACATTTAATAAAATGTTGTGCAAGTGCTCAAGGGCCAAATGCAAATGGCACAGTTAAATTAAAAGCAAGTGGTTCTTTGAGTTATACAGGATTTGTACAAAGCTGTAGTTATTCATATACATCGTGTGTAGGCGGTGGTGGGTCTCACACTCATTCAAGTAGTCCTGCTACAATGACTATATCATCAGTAAAAAACATGTCTGTAAAATATGTCGATGCTATATTTGCAACCTATGTATAACAGGTAATAAATTATATGACACAAGAATTATCAACAGGCACAGTTACTATTTTTAGGCAGGCCGCGGCACCGCCATTCTGGACCAAAATCACCACATACAATGATTATACTATTAGATTGGTTACAGGCACTGCAGGTTCGGGCGGAACTGCAGGGTTTAGCCAAGTGTTTACTTCTACTATATTTTCGTCAATCACCGGAACATCTAGCGCATATAGCATATCTGGAATAGGTGTGTCACCCGCTGTTGCGGGCTGGGGATGCCATAATCACACACTTCCAAAAAGCTGTTTACCTGCATTAGTTAGTAGCAACTATGCAGTTCAGTGTGTATCTGGTCTGCCCGGTAATTATGCTATTGAATATGGCGGAGGTGGCACAAAATACACAGGGTGTGTAGGCGGAAATGTACCACACACTCATCCGTTTGTGGCAGGTCCGTCATTTCCTACCTGCAATGTACAGGTGCCTGCAGGCGGGTTTCGCCCAACAACCTCAACATCATTTGCTGTGCAGTATGTAGATGTTATTATGGCTCAAAGGAATTAAAAAAATATGGCTGCTTTAGCATTTCCTACAGGACAAGGTGCCGGTGGTGCAAAAACTATTTTCCATCAAACCTGTGCACCAACAGGCTGGGTTAAATGCACCTCGGCGTACAACTGCTACTCATTAAGAGTAGTTACAGGAACTCCCGGATCAGGTGGCACCCAACCATTTAGCACTGCATTTACATCAGGCGTATGGACTGCGACTAATTCGTTTAGTGGTGGTGTTGGTACTACCTTTCTTACTAGTTGTACCATGCCTAAACACACTCATCCCGGCGGCTCGCCTTCATTTAGAACAAATGTTAAATTTACTAATCTAGTTTCTGGATCAAATCCCGGGTGGATCACTGCTGCGTATGATTATGTCACAGCCCCCTATGGCGGAGTAGGTCATACTCATTCAGTTTCTTCTGCCATTAGCTATACTGGAAATCCTTATAATTTTGCTGTAAATTATGTAGATTTTATTGTTGCTATTAAAAGCTAAAATATTTTTCAACCAGCTGTCTCTTTATTAAATATACATATAATAGGAGTCTTGGCAATATGCAATTAGATAAAGAAAATTTCTGCCCCCTTCTCAAAAAAGAATGTGTCAAACTTAAATGTGCTTGGTTTATGAAGGTAGAAGGCTACGATATAAACACTGGCAAACGAGTTGATGAGTGGAATTGTGCAATGGCATTGATGCCTATGTTGTTGATAGAAAATTCAGGTCAACAACGTCAAACAGGTGCTGCTGTAGAAAGTTTTAGAAACGAAATGGTCAAAGCCAACGAAGCTAGCCAAAAATTATTTGTTGCTGCCGCTACTAATAGACTAGAAGATTTAGGTAGAAATATATTATTGGGGGACGATACCAATGGACAGTAACAGATTAACTATTATTGTAGATGACCGGGCAGTCTATAGAGACCAGGAAGCATATGTTAATTTAGATATTTCAAGCTGTGGCATACCCGAAGATGTACATGCTTTGCAATGGATGACCGACAGTGGTTGGATTGAATATAGGGATACCAGACTTAATTTAGACATAACACAATTACCAGACTGGGCGGTGGCCTGCATAGCTGTTTGGGAAGAAAAATATACTGCAGAACATGGTGCCTAACACAAAATATTCTAATCGATTAGATGACTATATTGTGGTATTTGATAACATTATATCAGATGAGTTAAGTGATAGAATTTTAGAAGAATACGGAAATTCAATATACTGGCAAGATGGGTTGGTAGGCACCGGAGTAATTGATAAAAATTACCGAGATGTTGATATTGTAGGAATGTCTTTCCCGCAAATTATACAAGAGAATTTTGCTGTAAGAAAACAGTTAGACAACGATGTATTTGAATGTGCTAACTTGGCAATAAGGAAATATAACGAAAAATTCCCAGAAGCCCGAATACAACAAGACTCCGGTTATGAATTATTGAGATATAATACAGGTCAAAAATATGAACAACACACAGATTCTTTTAGAGAAAGAAATCGTGCGGTATCTTGTTCGTTTATGTTAAACGACGACTATCTAGGCGGAGAGTTTGCGTTTTTTAACAGAAAATTAAAATACAAACTACCCAAGGGATCTGTGCTTATGTTCCCTAGTAATTTTATGTACCCACACGAAATTATGCCTGTGACCAAAGGCACTCGTTATTCAATCATTACCTGGTTTGTCTAATTAACAATTTTCAGCTTCGATAAATAATCTATAAGGATTATTTTTATATGATTATCTCCGGCGGTCCTGGATTCAGTATGAGCGGCCTTACATTTGCTGTATCCAACTCTGTGCCCTGTGCACCCACTATCACCAGTGTGACTACAGGATCTGCAGGGTCTAAACAAATGACAGTAAATTATACTGCACCGTCCTTTACCGGATATCCAGGTGCTATTACTGGTTATACTGCCATTAGCAGACCAGGATGCCTTACTTCATCAACTAACTCTACTGCTAGTTCTGGTAGTTTAATAATTAATGGTCTTACCTGTGGGGTTTCTTACCAATTTAAAATATATGCTACCAATTGCCAGGGCAGCGGAGTACTCGGTTATTGTTGCAGAAATAATGTTATAGCATTACCACAACCGCCGCAGGCTCCTACCATCGGCACAGCAGTTTCTTCAGCATGTACTGCTAACCAAATTATCGTATCATATACTGCACCAACATGTAACGGAGGAGGAGCTATTACAGGCTATACAGCCATTAGTACTCCGGGATGCTATACAGGAACTAATAATATTCCAGGATCTGGTAGTATTGTAATAAACAATGTACCAACTACTACAACCTTTACATTTAGAGTTCTTGCAACTAATTTAGGCGGTAATAGCCCCTATAGTTCACCCAGTAATGTTGTAGGGTCTCCATATATCGTTAACTACTTACTAGTAGGCGGCGGTGGCGGCGGTGGGCAAGGGGTTGCCTATTGCAGAGGAGGCTCGGGCGGCGGTGGCGGTGGTGGCGGAGTAGTATATGGTTCAATGATTATTCCCCACGGTACTACATATCCTGTAGTAATAGGTGGTGGCGGATCACAAAATGCAAATGGTATCCCAACAACAGTGCTAGGACTTACAGCTTATGGCGGCGGAGCAGGTGGTGGGTCCAGTAGTAAAACTTTGTGTTATGTTGGGTTTTCTGGAGCCAACGGTGGGGGCGGAGCAGGTGCCGGTAACATACCAGGATGCTTTAAATCGTCATCCGGCGGAGCGGGAACACAAGGGTACCCCGGTGGGCGCGGTTGTGCATATGGTAGAACTAACGGAAATTGTAGAGGATATTATGGAGGCGGCGGTGGAGGTGCTGGTGGAGCCGGTGGGCCTGCGAGAACTGGCACATCACCTTCAGGTACTTATATCGGCGGCGGCACAGGAGGGACCGGAGTGAGCTTGTCTATTAGCGGTTCCCTTGCATATTATGGCGGAGGAGGTGGTGGCGGTGGATACAGTTATACCGGCGCATCCACTGGCAATGTATTAACAGGAAGCTTCGGTTCTAGTTGCGGAACTGGCGGTCGAGGGGCACGATGCTGCGGATGGTATGGCGGTTACTCTCCAGTAGCCAATGGCACTACTAGCACCGGTGGCGGAGGAGGAGGAGGTTATGGCTATGTAACTGCTGGTCCCGGAGGTTCAGGGGGTAGTGGTATTGTTTTCATTACTTACACAGGCACAACCCGAATAGCCACCGGCGGGGTAATTAGCACTAGCACGAACGTTATAATACATAAATTTACAGCATCTGGTAATTATATCGCATAATCAAATACCATAACATCAACCAAAATATCAATTAAATATAAAATCCGGAGTTAGAATAAAATGTCACTTTTAAATACCACAGTTAGTAACTATATCAACAATATCAATGTTAATTTCCCCGTTGCTGGACAGGCAAATAGTACCGAACCCTTTCGTACAAACTTTGCCAATATTCAAGCAGCGTTGACAGGAATTGAACAAGGTGTAGAAACTTTAAGTGTTCAGTATAGCGCACTTAATACTGGAGAAATTACCAACAACGGTTATCAAGTATTACCCAGCGGATTGATCATGCAGTGGGGTACTAGTGACATGATTACTCCTGGACAAAACAATACCATTACACTTCCTACTGCATTTCCTAATTCTACATTTGCTATTACAGTAACTCCAATTACCACAGCAACTTCAGGCAATGTAGATGTAATTACTAACAGTACATTTAACCTTACCAACAAAGCAGGTGGTACTAGTACATTCTATTGGTCAGCACTGGGCAACTAAAATATGTTTAATCCGCTGCTAAAAGATCCTAGAAAACTCAAGGATCAAGAACTAGAAAATAAAATTATAGATTTATCTCAAAAATACACTATAGCCTTAAGACTAGGCAATGGCAGTGTGGCTCAACAAATTGTAATGAACTTGAGCATGTACAAAGAAGAACAACAAAGAAGAAATGCAGAGACTATGTCTGCTGCAATGAAGAAACAAGACAAAGGTTTGGACGATTTAATTAATGTC